>CBJMC01400__coassemble_2490_pt1 | contig 8159 bp, 7 predicted proteins | sample CBJMC01400__metabat2_low_PE_024 | metagenome-assembled genome bin CBJMC01400 | reverse complement strand
CCATGAGGCGCGCGGCCGCGCCTTGCGGTTTTCGCGGCCTCTGGCTGGGCGCGGGCGGGCTCTTTCGTGCGGCATGGGCGGGAGGGGTAGGCTCTTTCGCGTGCGGCGTGGGCGGGCTCGTCCCCCGCGCCGCTGCGTTGACCAAAGCATATCGATTTAGTAGGATTTCTTGCGACGTGCAGGAGGCCCGCCGCGCGTATGCCGGACGCGGCCGAGAAAACAGGAAAGCAGGCGCATCATGACCATCCACACAAGCGTGTCAGAGCTTATCGGGAACACCCCGCTCGTCGAGTTGACGAATTACGAGAAGAACCATGGTCTGAAAGCCCGCATCGTGGGCAAGGTGGAGTCGTTCAACCCGGCTGGCTCCATCAAGGACCGCATCGCGAAGGCGATGATCGACGACGCGCTGGAGCGCGGCGTGATCGACGGCGACACGGTGCTCATCGAGCCCACCTCGGGCAACACCGGCATCGGCCTGGCGGCCCTCGCCGCCGCGCGCGGCATGCGCCTCATCATCGCCATGCCCGAAACGATGTCCATCGAGCGCCGCAACCTCATGAAAGCTTACGGTGCCGAACTCGTGCTGACCGACGGCTCGCTGGGCATGAAGGGCGCCATCGCGCGCGCCGAAGAGCTGGTGGCCGAGATCCCCAACTCGTTCATCGTGGGCCAGTTCACGAACCCGGCGAACCCGGCCGTCCACGAGGCCACCACGGGCCCCGAGATCTGGGAGGCCACCGACGGTCGGGTCGATATCTTCGTGGCAGGCGTGGGCACGGGCGGCACGGTGAGCGGCGCGGGCGCCTATCTCAAGCGCATGAACCCCGACATGCAGGTGGTGGCCGTGGAGCCGGCGTCGTCGCCGGTGCTGTCCGAGGGCCGCGCGGGCGCGCACAAGATCCAGGGCATCGGCGCGGGTTTCGTGCCCGACACGCTGGACACCGCGGTGTACGACGAGGTGATCGCCGTCGCCGACGAGGACGCGTTCGCCGTGGGCCGCGAGCTTGCCGCGAAGGAAGGTCTGCTCGTGGGCATCTCGTCAGGCGCGGCCGTGGCCGCCGCCACCGAACTGGCGCGCCGCCCCGAGAACGCGGGCAAGACCATCGTGGTCATCCTCCCCGACACCGGCGAACGCTACCTCACCACCGCGATGTTCGGCTTCTAGCAGCAGCGAACCCAACGCGAAGGGCCCGCGGCATGCAGCAAGCCGCGGGCCCTTCGCTGTAAGAACCTTGTGTCGCCCGAAAGTCACGGTTTTTCGCCCAAAACCGTGACTTTCGGGCGACAATGACGTCGGGGGCGGCTGCGCGCAGTTGCGTTACGCGCCCTGGATGGCGTCGATGGCGTCGATCACGGCGCCGCGGAAGCCGTCCTTCTCGAGTGCGGCCACGCCTTTGATGGTGGTGCCGCCCGGCGAGCACACGGCGTCCTTCATCGCGCCGGGATGCTCGCCAGTCTCCAGATGCAGCTTGGCCGTGCCCATCATCATTTGGGCGGCCAGACGGTACGCGGTCGCGCGCGGAAGGCCGTGCTTCACGCCCGCGTCGCCGAGCGCTTCTAAGAACATCGCGGCGAACGCGGGACCGCAGCCAGCGACGGAGCTGGCCGTGGACAAGAGCGCCCCATCCACCCACTCGATGAGCGCGATTTGGCCGAACAGGCTTTCGAACGTTTCCAGCTGCTCGGTTGTGAGCGAGTGGCGCCGCTCGCAGGCGATCACGCCCGCGCCCACGGCGATGGGCGTGTTGGGGATGGTGCTGAGATGGCGGCTGCCCGGAGCGAGAACGCCTTCGTAAAACGCGAAGTCGCGTCCGGCGGCCACCGAGATCACGGCCTTGTCGGCCAAGAGGTCGCGCACTGGCGCAACCACCTGTTCCACAAGGTAGGGCTTCACCGCGAGGACGACGAAGTCGCTCGCCTCCACCACCTCGCCCGCGTCGCGATGCGCGTTCACGCCGAGCTTTTCAGCCGTCGTCTGCAGTTTGTCGAAGTGCGCCGCGCATGCGTGGATGCGCGCGCCCGGAAGGACGCCCGAGTCCACGAGGCCCCGCGCCATCGCCTGCGCCATGTTGCCGAATCCGATGAAGCCGACCTCGACCTCGCTTGCCTTCTTCGCCATGCTGTCCCTTTCGTTGCGGCTGCGTTTGCTGTCGCTGTCGATTGTACGTCAGCGGCGCGCCCCGTCCAAGACGGTTTCGCAACGCTTGCCGAGGGCGCGTCGAGCGCGGAAGCCGGTGTGGGCGGCAGGGGGAGCCGGTTTCGCCACGGCGTGGAAGGCACGCAACTGGTTTGGTACCATGCATGACAGGGCGCGGGAGAGGCGCGCGCAAGGATGGGGTGCGTGGGAGCCGTGCGAGGCTCAGGCGAGCGGGGCTGCGCCAGAAGAGAAGGGAGAGCCATCATGGAGCATGCGTGCAAGGTGACGGTGCTGGAGAAGCGCTTGTTTCCAGAGCTGCAAGCGGAATACCTGGCCGATCCGCGGTCGGGGGCGTGTTCGTGCTTCGAGGTGGGGCAGGAGTTTCTGTTCGAGCGCAACGAGAAGCGCGACGACTTCTGGCATTTCGGGCGCGACCTCGATCCGGCGTTTCCGTGTGCGGAGGCGTGGGACTGCATCAGCCGCTACGTCTACACAGCGCTGCAGGGCGGCTCGATCATGCGCGGCTGGACGAGCGACGAGCGCGTGATGATCGCATGCTGCAACGACGGCACGCGCCCCGTCATCTTCAAGATCGAGCGCATCGACATCGAGGAGTAGGGCTTGCCGGAGCCCTCCTCTGGCCGTCGGTCGTCAAAGGCGGGGCGCGAAGTCGAGCGGCTTCGTCGTTGGGTCCGTGCGGGAAAATCCGTTGTTTCTGGCCACGAAACCGCGTTCTGGCACGGCTTGCGGGCGTTCGCATGAGGAAGAAAACCGGCGACCTGGTGTTTTCTTGGCGAGGGGCCCTTTCGCATGCCGAACGGGGGAGGAAAATCGCCGCGATCCGTGCCAGAACGCGGTTTCGTGGCCATTTCGGGGCGTTTTTTCTGCACGGCTGAGATTTCCGGGGCGTCTGCTGTCGAAAATCCGGATCGGTAGGCAGTTCCTTTCCGGAAAGTCGGGATCGCCGGGTCGTCCGCTGCCGGAGGGGGCGGTCCGGCAGCGGATGGCTTGGGTGGCTCGACGGCGAACGGCTTGGTGGTGGACAGCCCGGCAGCGGACGGTCCTGCGACAGTCCCGGCAACGAAAAGGGCCCGCAGCCGAGTGGCGGCGGGCCCTGTGACCTGCTCGGCGCGAGGCTGGAGCGCTCGGGCGCCTATGCGGCGCGCCTCGCCTCCTCCGCATCGACCGCGTCCGCGCCCGCACCCGGCGCGCGAGGATGTTCGCGTACACCGCGCCCGAGATGTTGTGCCACACGCTGAACACGGCGCCAGGCACCGCAGCCAGCGGCATGCTCGCGAAGTGCACGGTGGCAAGCGAACTGGCCAGCCCGGAGTTCTGCATGCCCACCTCGATGGACAGCGTGCGCATCTGCTCCTTGGTCAGGCACAGAGCGCGTCCGACCAGGTATCCGAACGTGTAGCCCAGCACGTTGTGCAGCATGACCACGAGGATGATGAGCGGCCCCACCGTCAGAAGCTTCGCCTGGTTGGCGGCGACCACGGCCATGATGATGAGGGAGATGCCCACCACCGACACGAGCGGCAAAACGCTCGCGCATGCCGCAGCCACCTTCTCGAAGAAGTAGTTGATGAGGAAGCCCGCTGCTATGGGCACGAGCACCACTTGCACGATGGACAGGAACATCTCGAGCACGTCCACGTCCACGGTCTGTCCGGCGAACAGCAGCACCAAAAGCGGCGTGACGATGGGCGCCATGATGGTGGTGCACGCGGTCATGCCCACCGACAGGGCCACGTCGCCCTTCGCGAGGTAGGTCATGACGTTGGAGCTGGTGCCGCCCGGGCACGAGCCCACGAGGATCACGCCCACGGCCAGCTCGGCGGGCAGCTGGAACGCGAACGCCAGCACGAACGCCAACACCGGCATGATGACGAACTGGGACAGGATGCCCACGATGACGGCCTTTGGCTTCGTGAACACCACTTTGAAGTCGGACAGCTTGAGGGTCATGCCCATGCCGAACATCACGATGCCCAAAAGGATGTTCACGTAGCTGGTTTTGACGGCGGCTGACACGGGGCCGGGAAAGACCAGGGCGACGATCGCGACGGCAAGCGCGATGATCGCCATGTACTTTCCCGCGAAGTCGCTGATCTTGGCAAGCGTCTTCACAGGGATGCTCCTTTCTCAAGGTTGGCAGAACTGGGAAAGTATACCGCTGTTGCAGATGATGAGCGAGGGTCGAAAACGCAGGGGCCCTTGGCGGGAGGAGCTGGCGCGCGGGCTGGCGGGTTCGGTTGTCGCGGCGTGGCGGGCCGTGCCGGGCTGCGTGGTTCGTGCGTGTTGCGCGGTAGCGGGACCGACCAGTGCCTTCACGGGATCGAGATGCCTGGTCGCGCGGTTCGCGCGTGTTGCGCGGGCCGTGCCGGGTCGCGTGGGCCGCCACGCCCGCGGGGCTTCTTTCGCACGGGCGTGCGGCCCGTTCCGAGCGCAGCGTGCGGGTCGATAAACGACCTCGCGGCTTCTTTCCCGTGCGCGCGCAACCTGCTCCTCGGCGGCACCGTCTGCTTCGGCGGTGTGCCGCGGCTTCTTCCCCGCGTGCGGGCGGCTCTCTCCCGAGGCGTTCAAACGATGCATGGGGGAGAGGCGGGCTTCTTTCGCACGGGCGCGGCCCGCTCCAAAGTCCCGTGTTGTGTGGGAGCCAGGGAAATTTCCGAAGGTTTTTTCGGCGAGCCCGCACGAATGGCACCGGAGATTCGTTATACAGGGCAGAGGAGGTGAAGCGAAGCGTGAGGAATCGGCTGCGAGACGGCGAGGCGTTCGAGCGTTTGGTCAAGGAGCACTACGACGACGTGCTGGCGTACTGCCGCAGGCACGCGCCGTCCTACGAGGAGGCGCCGGATGTGGCGCAGGAGGCGTTTCTGCGCTTCGTGCGCAGCGGGCGCTCGCCGTGCGAGGGAAAGCCGGCCGCGTATTTGTTCGCCATCGCGCGCAACCTGTGCATCGACGCCGCGCGTCTGCGCAGGGTGCCCGAGGAGCCGCTCGATACGGACGTGCCCGACCGCTCGCCGGACGCGGACCCGGTGGATGCGGTTGCGGGCGGCGAGGTGGGCCTTTTGGTGGAGGCGCTTCCCCTTGAGCTGCGCGAGGTGGTGGAGCTGCGCTTCGACCAAGGGTTCAAGGTGGGCGAGATCGCGAGCGTGCTGGGAGTGTCGCGGTTCGCGGTGAACCGGCGGCTCAACCGGGCGCTTTCGCTGCTGCGGCGGGGCTTGGAGGGAAAGGAGGACGTATGACGAGAATGCGCAGACGGCAGGTGGAAGAGCTTGTGCGCGCGCACTACCGCGCCGAGCGCGGCGCGCCGGATGCGGCGTCGAAGGCTAGGGCGCTCGCCGCCGTGCGGGCAGCGGCGGCTCATCGCGCGTCGGATGCGGGCGCAGGCGCGGGCAGCTGCGCGGTCGAGGGCGCATCAGCGTGCGCAAGCGGGCTGCCGCGGCCGGTGGCCGACGCGCCCGCACGCGCCTATGCCCGTGCGGTTGAGGGCGCGCCCTCGCGCGAGGCGTCGTTCGCCGCGTTCGTCGCCGCCCAGGCGCGCTTCATCCGTCCGCGCGTGTGGGCGGCCCAGCTCGCGCTCGTGGCCGTCATGGTGGCGGCGTGCGCGGGTGCGGACGGCATGTCGAGCGGGTTCTCGTTCGCCTCGGGCATGCTGGCGGCGGCGACCGTGCTCGTGGGCCTTCCCGATCTTCTGGCCAGCGCGGCGCATCGCGTGGCCGAGCTTGAGTACGCCTGCCGCTTCGACTGCCGCGCCGTGGCGTTGGCGCGGCTCATCGTGCTGGGATGCTCGGACGTGGCGGTGATCACCGTCCTTGCGCTCGCGGCGCCGGTCGCGCTGGGGGCCGATCCCTTCGCGTCGCTCGTGCACGTGTGCGTCCCCTACTTCCTCTCGTGCGCGGGAGCGCTCTGCGCGGCGCGCCGCAGCCCGTCGATGCAGACGGCTCTGCCCTTGGCGTGCGCGTGGACGCTGCTCGTGATGGCGGCGGCGTACGCGGCGTTTCTCTTCGCGCCGCTTGCGTACGCCCAAGCGTCGGCGTGGGCGTGGGCGCTCGTGGCGGCCGCCTCGCTTCTCTGGGCCGTCCACGAGGCGCACGCGTGGCTGCGCCGCATCGCAGGGGGCATCGACGTGCTCGCGCCCGACCGCGCGTGGCGGTAGGCGCGGCATCCGACGAAAGACAAGGAGCATGGCATGGATTTGACGATAGACCGGCTGAGCAAGCAGTTCGGGGCGAAGATCGCGGTCGACCGCGTGTCGGCGCGGCTCGTGCCCGGCGTGTACGGCCTTCTGGGGGCGAACGGCGCGGGCAAGACCACCCTCATGCGCATGGTGTGCGACGTGCTGCGGCCCACCTCCGGCGAGATCCGCTTCGACGGCCGCGACGTGCGCGCGCTCGGAGACGGGTACCGCGCGCGCCTGGGCTACCTTCCCCAGGACTTCGGCTACTACCCCGATTTCACGGCGCTCGACTTCATGTGCTACCTGGCCGCGCTCAAGGGGCTCGGCCGCCGCGCCGCGCGGAACCGCTCGCTTGAGCTGTTGGAGACGGTGGGGCTTGCCGACGTGGCGGGTAACAAGGTGCGCACGTTCTCCGGGGGCATGAAGCAGCGGCTCGGCATCGCGCAAGCCGTCATCAACGACCCGGCGGTGCTCGTGCTCGACGAGCCGACGGCCGGCCTCGACCCGAAGGAGCGCGTGCGCTTCCGCAACCTCATCGCCAGCTTCGCGCAGGACAAGATCGTCATCCTGTCCACGCACATCGTGTCGGACGTGGAGTACATCGCCGACGAGATCCTCGTCATGCGGGCCGGCTCGTTCGTCATGCGGGGCGCTCCGGGGGAGGTTGTCGCGCAGGTGGCGGGGAAGGTGTGGGAGTGCCATGTGGACGTTCGCCGCGCCGACGAGCTGGCTGCGGGAAGCTGCGTGAGCAACGTTCACTACGCCTCAGACGGGCATGCCGTCGTGCGCGTGGTGGCCGACGAGCCGCCGACGGCAGACGCGCGTCCGCTCGATCCCGTGCTCGAGGACGTGTATCTGTACGTGTTCCGCGACGAGGCGCAGATACCTGCCGCATTCTCCGTCGCATCCGATTTCCGAGGAGGGCGTCATGCTTGATCTGGTGAGGTTCGAGTTCAAGAAGCTGCTTGCGCGGCGCACGTCCCAGGTGGCGAGCGCGGGCATCCTCGTGCTGCTCTGCGGCATCATGGCGCTCAACGTCGTGCAGACCAAAACCGAATCGAACTCCGGAGAAGTCCTGGGCGGCACTGCGGCCATCGCCGAGCGCAAGGCGCAGATCGACGCGCACGAGGGCGTGCTGACATCCGAGCGCGTGCAAGACGAGATCGCCGCCTACCGGCAGCTTGCGTTCTCGAAGGTCGATCCCGCCGAGGTGGAGGGCTTGAGCGACGCGGCGGCGTACGCGCTCATGGGCGAGGCGTACGATACGGAGGAGTTCCAGGTCATCTGCGATCAGTACTACGCCTACCTGCTTTCGCCGTGGAAGGCGCCCGGGCAGGAGCCGTACCAGACGGCGGCTCAGGTTGACGACGCGATGGTCGCAGGGTTCTACGACGCCGTCGCCGACGAGTTGCAGCGCGCGCTTGACGACGGCATGGGCGGTGCGTGGACGTACTCCGACGCCGAGCGCGCGTACTGGACGGCGAAGGAGGGCGCGGTGTCCGAGCCGTTGTCGTACGGCTATGCGGGCGGCTGGGAAGACGTGCTCAACTGCGTGGGCTTCCTTGCGTTTCCCCTCGTCGCCATCTGCGTGGTGCTGACGCCCGTGTTCGCGGGCGAGTACCAAGACCGCACCGACGCGGTGCTGCTCTCGTCGCGCTACGGGCGCTCGAAGCTCGTGGCGGCGAAGATCGTCGCGTCGCTTCTGTTCGCGGCGGCCTATTACGTGCTGGCGGCGCTCGTCATCGTAGGCGTGGCGCTTGTGTTCTTCGGCGCCGAGGGCGCGACGTTGCCGGTGCAGGTGATGTCGCTCGACATCCCCTACGACCTCAC
>CBJMC01400__coassemble_2397_pt1 | contig 8429 bp, 7 predicted proteins | sample CBJMC01400__metabat2_low_PE_024 | metagenome-assembled genome bin CBJMC01400 | reverse complement strand
GCGGATGTGCTTCGGGTCGGTCATGTCCTGTCTTTCACGTCGCTGCCTTGGAGAACGAAGGATCATTCTACCTCATTCGGCGCGCTTGGCGACACCTGTCGCCCGCTGCGGCTTCGAGAAGCGCCGAAAAAGCCGAAAAACCCGCGGACGAAGCCCTGCCCGCCCTTCGGTCGCGAGCGGACGCGCCTGCGACAGAGGGCGTCAAAGCCCGACCGTCGCCGCGTCCGACCGCGAGGAGTCCACATGCACGAGCACCGACGCCGAGGTGCCGCCCCCATCGGGGCAAAGCGCCCACAGCCCGTCCTCGAGCTCGAGCTCCACCCGTCCGTCCTCCGCAGAAGCCCGCGAGCGCTCCTCGAACACGTAGTACGATCCGTCCTCGGACGCGAGCAGCGGCACGCACACTGACACGCTCGCGGCCTGCGTCTCGACGACCACCCGCGATCCGCTCTCGACGGCGCCCTCGGGAACGCCGGAGATCTCGAAGACGGCCTTCTCGTCGGCATGGCAGGAGGAGCAGTCTTCTCCCGCCTCGATCACCTGGTGCCCTCCCGAGCATCCGGCGAGCGGGACGGCGGCGAGGGACGCGAGGACGAGGGCAGATGCGCCCCGCAGGGAGAAAGCGCGCATGACGAGTCCTTTCGTTTCGGATCCTTTCGGATCTTTCGGATCGTGAAGATGGAGAACGCGCGATTTCGCGATTTTCCGTGCAAACCGCCGAAACCTTTGCTATTCTATCGCATTGTGCATACAGCGATACGTGCGCGCGATGCCCTCATCGCCGAATCCGCAGACGTGGCTGCTCTCGAGGATTCGTCTCGCTGGCGACCTGACCGGTCAGAGAACGGAGAAATCCCGCCCGTTCCACACGTGCTCGCACCGCCTCGAACGAGGCGGGCCGATCCTGTCCGGATCGCGCGCGACGGTCGGCGCCATCGGACCGCGCGCCCGCGACGCTGCCATGCGCGACGGACGTACGCACAACCGAGCACGACCCATTGGAGGAAGAGAACCCATGGCCAACATCAAGAGCCAGAAGAAGCGCATCATCACCAACGAGAAGGCCCGCATGCGCAACCGCGCAGTGAAAAGCCAGCTCAAGACCGCCACTCGCCGCGTGAAGGACGCCGTGGCCGCCGGCAATGGAGCCGAGGCCTACGCCGCCGCATGCGCCGCGTGCCGCCTCATGGACAAGGCCGCGTCCAAGGGCGTCATCCACAAGAACCAGGCCGCCAACCGCAAGAGCGGCATCATGAACCTCGTCAACGGCATCGTCACGGACGCCGACCGCGCCGCCTACGTGAAGCCGGAGAAGAAGGAGCAGAAGACCGGCTCCAAGAAGGCCGAGCGCAAGGCCGAGCGCCTTGCCGAGATGAAGGCCGCCTCCGAGGCCAAGGCGAAGCGCCGCGAGAAGCAGCTCAAGGAAGAGGCTGCCGCCGCCAAGCGCAAGGCGAAGGAAGCCGAGGAGGCCGCCAAGGCCGAAGCCGAGGCCGCTGCCGCCGAAGGTGCCGAAGAGGCCGCCGAGTAGCCGATCCCGCGAAGATCGCCCCGCGATCCTTCCGCATATCAAGAGCGAGAGGTCCCGGATATCCGGGACCTCTCGCTTTGGGGGGGGACGGCGAAAGAAAGCGGCCTCGACGCCTCGCAGAGGCGATCGCGGAAGGAAGCTGGAGCAGAGCCGGCAGCGATCGGGGCGATCCCGCGCAGCCGACCCGGCTCGCAACGCGCGCCGAGGAGACGAGCGCGCATGCGAGCGCGGCAAAGTCCGCGGACAAGCGGTAGAAGACGCGCAGAAGGCGCGCAGAAGGCGCGTGTGGAGGCAGTGGACAAGGCGCCCAACCACACGCGAGAAGGCTCCGTCCGGATCGGGGACCCGGCCTATCGCTTCGCCATGACGCGCAACGCCCATTCAAGGAAGACGGCGTCCGCGTCCGCCCCGCTTTTCATGGCGCGCTCGGCGTCGCGGGCCGACACGAGGGCCGCGCGCAACTCGGCGGCAGAGAATCCGCGCGCCCAGGCCGCGTGGTTCTTGACGCGCCATTCGGGCGCTTTGAGCGCGGCGGCGATACCTCGGGCGTTGCCGCGGTCGATCATGCTGCGGGCGCAGACGAGCTCCCGCAGCCGTGTCGCGCACATGGCCATGAGCGCGTGCACAGACGTCGACTCCATGCGCCCGAGCAGCGAGAGGCAGCGGCGCGCATCGCGCGCCGCGAAGGCGTCCACGAACTCCCAGGGCTTCGCCTCGGCGGTCCGGCCCACCATCGCGACGATCTCGCGCTCTCCCACAGCGTCGGTCCCGCGATGCGCGAGCGCGACCTTGCGAAGCTCGCCGTCGAGCCGCACGGTGTCCTCGCCCACAAGCTCCACGAGCGCCCTCGCCGCGCCCTCGGTGAGCGTCACGCCGTGGCCGACGGCCATCGAGCGCACCATCTTCGGCAGCTCGTAGCGCTTCGGCAGGGAGCAGTCGATGACGGCCGTCTTGCCATGGGCGGCCACGGCCTTGTACAGGCGCGTGTTCTTGGCCAGCTTCTCCGCGACGAGCGCGAGCACCGTCGAGCCGTTCGGCGCGCCCAGGTAGGAGACGAGCCGCTCGGCGTCGGCCTTCTTGAGCTTGTCGGCCGCGCGCACCTCCACGAGGCGCACAGGGCTTGCGAAGGGCACGGTGTCGCAGGCCCCCACGATGTCCGCGCCCTCTGCCGTCTCGCCGTCGAACGAATCGTCGTTAAAGGAAAGGTCGCCCATCGCGGAAAGTCGCGCGCGCAGCCGCTTCATCACGGCGTCGCGCTTGAGCGCGTCCTCCCCCACGACGAGGTACGCGGGAAGCAAAGGGGCGTCTGTTTTCTTCTGAGCGGCCATGCCCCCATTCTAGCGCAGGGCGCTCACCTCGATCCGGTCGGGGCCGAATCTGCACGAAACGTCTCCCTCCTCGTCGGTGCGGCGAACCGTCGCGCCCACGGCCTCGAGGCGCTCGAGCGTTTCGGGCGCAGGATGCCCGTAGCGGTTGTTCGCGCCCGCGCTCACGAGCGCGATGCGGGGCGAGAGCACAGCGGCCACCTCGTCGTCGAGGGCGTTCTTCGAGCCGTGATGCCCCACTTTGTACACGTCGACGGCTCCGACGAGCCCCGCGTCGATGAGCGCGCGCAGCTCGTCGCGCTCCGCATCGCCCGTGAAGAGCGTGCGCCAGTCGCGCGCGCCGTCGCCGTCCACGTCGGCGTCGGCCAGAAGGCACACGCTGTCGGCGTTGCCCCCTTCCTCCGTGAACGCGGCGGGCCACACCACCTCGAGGGAGAACGCGCCGACGCGCAGCGCGTCGCCCTGCGAAAGGCCCACGACGCCGTCCTCCCCCACAAGCGAGCGCGCGTCGGACAAAAGCCGCTCGCACGCCTCGCATCCGCACGAGAAGACGCCCTCGGCGACGAGCACGCGATCCACCTCCACCACCCCTCTGAGCGAGGCGAGCGAGCCCATGTGGTCGTCGTCCCCGTGCGTGACGAGCACGGCATCGAGCCGGAGCACCGCGTGGCGGGCGAGCGCCTCGCGCAGGAGGCGGTCCTGGTTGCCCGTGTCCACGAGCATCGCCGCACCCCGGCTTCGCACCACGAACGCGTCGCCTTGGCCCACGTCGAGCATCACGATCTCGTCGCCCGACAGCCGCGGCACGACCGCGACCAGGCACGCGGCCGCAAGGATCGAGGCCGCAGCGAAGGCGGCGAGCGTCCGGCGGCGCGGACGGGGCCACGCGAGCCACAGCGCCGCCGCGACGCCCGCCGACGTGGCGAGGGCAGCAGAGAGGGGGATGGAGACGGGCACGCTCGCATGCGGCACGGCGGCGAGCGCCCGCACGACGCCCGTCATGCAGCCCGCCGCGCCCGTCGCCGCCGGCATGAGCAGCGGCGAGAGGGGCGGGACGGCCAAGCAGAGGACGCATGCGGCGAGGCCCGCCGAGCACACGAGGGGAAACAGAGGCCCCGCGACCACGTTCGCCACCGGGGCCACGAGCGGCAGCTGGGAGAACATCGCAGCCGACAGTGGCGTGGCCATGACGCTCGAGGCGAACGTGAGGGAAAGCCCCTCGGCCACGACGCGGGGGACGCGGGGCGCCGCCGACTCGACCCACGACGCGATCAGCTCCGCGAACAGCACGATCCCGAGTGTGGAGAGGGCCGAGAGCGCGAAGGAGACGGAAAGCGCCGTCGTCGGCGAGAGCGAGACGCATCCGATGATGCAGACCGAGAGGGCCCCGAGCGCGGCGGGGCGGCGGCGTGCCGCGAACGAGAGCATACCCGCGACGGCCATGACCGCCGCGCGCACGGCCGACACCGGGGCGCCCGACAGCACGAGGTAGGACAAGAGCAGCCCTCCCTCGATCGCGCACGCGGCGGCCCGCGGCACGCGCGCGAGGCGCAAAACCGCCATCGAGCAGGCCGCCACGATGGACAGGTGCGCTCCCGACACCGCCACGAGATGCGCGAGGCCCGAAGCCTGGTAGGCCCCGTAGGCGTCCCCCTCATCGAGCATCCCCCGCCACCCGCACACGAGCGCCGCGAGCACGGCGGGGCCGTCGCCCTCCCCCGCGCCCGCTATGACGTCGATGGCCGCCGACCTCGCCGCGACGAGCGCGCCCACAACGCCTCCGCGCTCCACTTTCCGCGCCTCCTGCACGCGCGCCTCGGCGACGATCCCCTCTCGCCAGAAGTACGCCGCCGAGGACTCCCCCGGCTCTTCGAGCGAGGCGGTCGCCTCGAACACCTCGCCGTAGCGCGGCACGGAGGCGCCTTCGTCGAAGCTCGCGCGCACGAGGAAGGCGCGCCCGTCATCGGCAACGGCGCGCATGACGCAGGAAGGGCCGAACGATCCCTGCTTGCCGTCTTCCACGGCCTCCAGCCGCCACGTCCCGGACGCCCCCTGGGCCGCAGCGGCCAGTTCGTGCTGCGCGGCGGCCCAGCCGCAGGCGCACGCGACGCCGAGCGTCGCCCCGAGGAGGCACGCCCACAGTTGGGACGCCCTGCCGCGCCACAGCCCCGCCGCCGCGGCAAGCGATCCCAGAACTGCGACCCCGCCGACAGCGAGGCACGCCTCGCGCGCCCATCCTTCGGCAAGCGAAAGGATCAGCGCGCAAAAGGCCCAGAGCCCCAGCGCGCAGCCGAGCGTCAACGGCAGGGACGGGCGCGGGGGCGCCGCAGCCGCGCGCGCCCTCATCCCACGCATACGAGATCCGCAAGTTCTTCGTACTTCTTGTCCCCGATGCCCGACACGCGCTTGAGGTCCTCCGTCGTCGCGAAGGGGCCGTTCGCCTCTCGGTCGGCGACGATCTTCTCCGCAGTCGACGGCCCCACGCCCGGCAGCGTGTCGAGCTCGGCTGCCGTGGCTCGGTTGATGTTCACCCTGCCTCCCGCCGCCGAGCCCGAGGACGCCCCCGCGCCCGCCGCGTCCGCGCCCTGCGCCCCTGCGGCCTCCTCAAGCGTCGGGACCACCACCTGTTCGCCGTCCGAGAGCACGCGTGCGAGGTTGAGCGCGTCGGACGCCGCGCCTTCGGCGAAGCCTCCGGAAGCGTCGACCGCATCTTGCACGCGCGACCCCTCCGCCAGCTCGCGCACGCCCGGATCGGCCACCGCGCCGCCCACGTGGACCACCACCGTGCGCGCCTCCTCGGCGACCGCCTCCTCCCCTTCGACGGACGGGCCCCCTTCCTGCTCCGCGCGCTCGACAACGAGCGCATCGGAGGCGGCCGCATCGAGAAGCGCCTTTCCCGCGAACACGAGCACGAGCGCCGCGAGAGCCGTCACGCCCACGAGCACGGGCAGGCGCGCCCCGCTCAGATGCGCCTTCGAACGCCATGATTCGGCTCGCTCCGTGAACGCCATGCCCCTCATCCTCCTTCGGTCTGCTTACAGCATAGCGCGCCGACCTTGCGCGCCGATGGCACGCGTCCAGCGGATCGTCCCCTCGATCCCCCGCGCCTCCCCCGCGGCGCGCCCCCGCCTCCCGCGCGCTCCCGACGCGCTTCCAACGCGCCACCGACGTGCATCCAACGCGCTTTCGGCAACGCTCTGCCGCGCCCGTCCGCTCCGCACCGCCCCTCCGGCCGCAAGCCCCGAAAACGTGAGAGGGCCCGCACGCGGCGCGCGTGCGGGCCCTCTCACAACGAACGGCCGGAAACGATGTCTCCTAGCGCCGCCCCCTCTTCGGCTTGTAAGCGGGGCAGGCGTAGTCGCGAACCTCGGCGGCTTCGACAAGCTCCTCCACCCACCGTTCCACGGGCAGCGCCGCCTCGGCTTCGAGGACGACGGGCAGCTTCGCGTGCGTCTCGGGCGCGCGCGGCATGAACAGCGTGCAGCAGTCCGGCGCGTCCTGCGACGAGATCTCGAACGTGCCGAGCCGTTCGGCTTCGCCGATGATCTCGAGCTTGTCGGTGCCGATGAGCGGCCTGAACACCGGCATCTCCACCGCCGCGTCGGTGCAGCGGATGTTGTCGAGCGTCTGGGAGGCCACTTGTCCCAGGCTCTCCCCCGTCACGAGCGCGCCGGCACCCTCGAGCTGGGCGATCCGCTCGGCCACCTTGAACATGAGACGTCGGTACATGACGATGCGCAGCGGAGGGGGCGCCGAAAGCGCGATCTCGCGCTGGCAGTCGCCGAACGGCACCGTGTGCACGCGCGCGATGCACCCCGTGCGCTCGAGCACGCGCGCGATGTCGTCCACCAAAAACTCGCTCGCGTCCGAGGTCTGCGGCCGCCCGGAGAAATGCACGCCCACGCACACCGCGCCGCGGCGGGCGAGCCGCCACAGGGCCACCGGCGAGTCGATGCCGCTCGACAGCAGGCACGCCACCATGCCCGAGCTGCCCACCGGAAGCCCGCCCACGCCCGGCAGTGATCGAGCGTACACGTACGCCGCGTTCTGCACCACCTCGACGCCCACCGTGACGTCGGGGGCCTTCATCTGCACCCGCTTGTCGGGGTAGGCGCCGGCGAGCGCCGAGCCGATGATCCGGTTCATGTCCATCGAGCCCGTGGCGAAGTCGGTGTGGTTGCGGCGCGCCGCCACCTTGAACGAGTCGAAGTCGCCCGCCTCGGCCACAGCGTCGATCGCTGCCTTCGCCATGACGTCGAGGTCGCGCTCGCATTTGAAGCCGCACGACACGCGCGCCACGCCCGGCACCTGGGCCGCCAGGTCGGCCGCATCCTTCGCCGTCTCCCAATCGCAGCCCTCGCGCAGAAACACGCACAGCCGCCCCGCGATGCGATGGATCGTCACCACCGGAAAGGGTTTGAGCAGCGCCTCGAGGTTTTTGAGCAGCCTCATCTCGAACGTCGAGCGGTTATGGCCCTTCAGGCCGATCTCGTGATAGTGGACAAGGCAGATGCGTTGGAATTCGGTCATGGAAACCCCTCAGCTCGCAAGTTCGGACGATCTGCGCAGGCACGGCCGCCAACCTCGCAGATCGCGCGGTTGGAGCGAAGCGCGAAAACAAGCGCGAAGATCGGTTCAGTGAGTCAGAGAGAAACCCCCAAGGCGCTCGGAATCGCCGCGATGAATACGCCTACGGCATATTCATTCCCATCTTATGCGCCTGCTCGGACGCACTTCGCCCGAATATCGAGCGAAGCAGAAGCGCGCTTCGGCACGCGAAGAATGTTTGAGACGGCGAGTCGGGTGCTTCGGGGTTTCGCGGCGTCGGCAGGTTCCGCTGGCCGCAAGGCCAGCGGAACTCCGAACTTTAATGGTTCTTGACGTCGATGGACGCGGGGTCGTAGGACACTTCCCCGCGAGCCACCTCGCCGAACGCGAGCGACAGCGGCTTTTTGTCGGCGGCGCGGGCGATCTCCACAGCCGTTTGCAGCTGGATGGCGCGATCGCGCTGGCCGCGCATCATGTCGTTGATGTCGTGCGCGCGCTTCGACGCGAGGGCGCACAACAGGAAACGGTCGTTGTCGGTCTTGTCCAAAAGGACGTCGATCTTCGGTTCGATAATGCTCATTGGGTATTCAACCTCGTGTCTCTTCGGCTTGCTCATCGACATAGCCTGTCAAAGCGCGCACCGCTTCTTCCAAGTCGTCGTTCACCAGCCGAACATCATACTCCATTTTTCGGGAAAGCTCCACCCGCGCCGCCTCCATGCGCGTGGCGATGGCCTCCTCCGTCTCGGTCCCCCGCCCTCGCAAACGGCTCTCAAGCACTTCGAGGGACGGCGGTTCCACGAACACGAGATGTGCGGAGGGCATCTTCTCGCGCACCTGGAAACCCCCTTGGACGTCGATCTCAAGGATGACCTGATCGCCCCGCGCGATATGCCCCTCGACGTCGGCGCGCGGCGTTCCGTAGCGGTTGCCGCCGTACGTTGCCCACTCGAGCAGCCCGTCTTCTTCGACGAGCCGGTCGAACTCCTCATCGGTAAACCAGCGGGTTTCCGCCCCCAAAGCGGCGTA
>CBJMC01400__coassemble_2268_pt1 | contig 8881 bp, 6 predicted proteins | sample CBJMC01400__metabat2_low_PE_024 | metagenome-assembled genome bin CBJMC01400 | reverse complement strand
CCCACCCCTCGAACAGCACGACGAGGCCCACACCCCGTTCGCGCGCTTGCTGCTGCAGCACGACCAGGCGCTTCATGAGCGCATCGCGCCGCTGCCGGTACTCTTCTTTCGGCAGCGGCGCAAGCGAGAAGTCGACGGTTTCCAGCATGGCTCGTCCTTTCTCCGGTAGCCCGGCCATCATACCACAGGGGCGGGCCGACCCCGTCTCGCAGGGAAAGAGCCAGGAATGCGGAAGCGCGGGGAATTGCAAGCGCAACGTGAGAGCGGATGCGCGAGCGCAACTCAAGAACGCGGAGGCGCACGCCCGACCCCGCTGCGCGCATCCATCCCGTGCGGATTGCTCGTCGCGAAATGGCCGCGGATCGGCGTTCTGGCACGAAACGCACCCACCCGGGCGCGATCTCCAGTTCGCCACCTGGGGATTCACCCTCCCCTCTCCCCCTTTTCTCATGAAAAGCGCCGAAATCCGTGCCAGAACGCCGATCCGCGGCCAAAAAAGACCGCCGCCCGCTGCACGCCGGAGGGCAACGCGCCTGCATCGCCCCTCTCACCCGGAAGACCCACGGCCCGACCTGACGGAGGGGAGCGAAGAACGCCAGTAGAGACGATCAGACGCGTGTCCGCGGGAGTTCGACGGAAGAAAACGCAAACGCGAGCGCGGAAGGGCGGCTGCGGCGAAGACCGGACTGTCTCCACGCAGCCCCTCGCGGCCGCGCCCCCATCGGCGCATGGCCGCCGACGCCCCCATCAAGCTTCGGTAAAATCTTGGCGGCAATCCAGCAGCTCGCTTTGCGCAACGGGCGCAGGTTCTTTAGAATGGAATCGTTGACCGAGCCGCGCAGCGTCCGAAAGGACGGCGCGCAGCCGCAAAACGCGAAGCGCGAGAGACAAGGAAGCGCCATGCCCAACTACGGAGTTGTCGACCTCGGATCGAACTCCATCCGCCTCGTCGTGTACGAGGTGAAAGACGACCGTCTGGCCGCCTACACGAACCGCGACTTCAAAAGCCTCGCCAACGACAAGGTGATGGCGGGGCTCGCGGCCTACGTGGAGGACGGCGCGTTCACGCAGACCGGCATAGAGAAGGCCGCGAGCGTGCTCAAGGGCCACGCGAAGCGGGCGCGCTTCTACCGCTGCAAGCGCCTCGAGGTGTTCGCCACCGCTGTGCTGCGCAACGCGGCGAACTGCGCCGAGGCCGTTGCCGCCATCGAGGACGCGAGCGGGCTGCCCATCAACTTGCTGTCAGCCCGTGACGAGGCGCACCTCGGCTTCGTCGGCGCCACGTGCGACCGCTCGGCGAAGCGCGGCACGCTCGTGGACATCGGCGGCGGGTCCACCGAGCTCACACGCATCGAGGACGGGCGCGACTTCGACGACGCGAGCATCGGCCAAGGGTCGCTCTCGTCGTTCGCCGCGCACGTGAGGTCCATCCTGCCCACCGGGCCCGAGATGGACGCCATCGCAGCCGAACTGCTCGGGCGTCTGGCCGAGCTGCCGCAGGCCGAGGCGTACCGCGCCGAAACGCTCTTCGGCATCGGAGGTAGCGTCCGCGCCGCCGCCAAGATGCTCGCGCAGACCGCAGGCGGGGGCGCTCGCCCAAAAACCATGACGCCCGACGACGTTCGTGCCATACTGCACTGGTGCCGCGTCGACCCCGACGCGTTCGCGCACACGGCGCTCAAAGCCTCCGCCGAGCGCATCCACACGCTCGTGCCGGGATGCGTCATCCTCCTCGCGCTGTTCGAGGCCCTTGGGGCCGAGCGCCTAGAGGTTTGCAAGTACGGTGTGCGCGAGGGCTACCTCATCGAGCGCATGCTGTCGCCGTCGGCGCGTTGAGCGCGCGGTCGGCAACGTACAGGAAGGGGACGTCTATGAAAACGCCGAACAAGCCGTCGATCGACCTCGTCGAGAAGGAGCAGGCCCTGCAGCCGAAGGCGGTGCCCGATGCCGCGCAAGCGGACGCGGGAAACGGCGATGCCCGCAACGCAGACGCCGATCGGACTCGCAAGCCCCTGCCGAACGTGCAGAGCGGCGCAGATGCCGAGGGGGCTGCTCCGATCGCGCCCCCTTACCTGCAGAACCGCGAGCTTTCCTGGCTCGCGTTCAACGAGCGCGTGCTCGACCAAGGCGCCGACGAGACGGTGCCGCTGCTCGAGCGCCTCAACTTCATCTCCATCTTCTGGAGCAACTTGCAGGAGTTCTTCATGGTGCGCGTGGGCAGCCTGACCGACCTCGCGCTCGTGAAGAAGCACATCGTCGACTCGAAGTCGGGCCTCACGCCGGCCGAGCAGCTTGCCGCTATCTACGAGCGCTGCCACGAACTCTACCCCATCCAGGAGCGCACGTTCGAAGAGGTGCGCCGCCTGCTCCGCGAGCACGGCGTGAGCCACCTGCGCCCCAAGGACTTAAACGACGAGCAACGCTCGTTTCTGACCCGTCACGTGCACCAAAACGTCATGCCGTTCCTCTCGCCGCAGATCATCAACGCGCGCCATCCGTTCCCTCATCTGGAGAACGGCGCGCTGTACGTGGTGGTGCGCCTCGACGAGGACCGCGACGCCGCCAAGAAGAAGGCCGCAAAGGCCAAGGGCGCCGACAAAAGCGAAAGGGCCGAGAAAGCCGACAAGGCGAAGAACCTCGGCGCCGAGGGCGTGACGCTCGGCCTCGTGCCTATGCCGCGCCAATGCGAGCGCGTGATCGAGCTGCCGGGCGAGGGCATGCAGTTCATCCTGCTCGAGCACGCCATCGAGATGGTGGCCGCCGAGATATTCAGCATGTACGCCGTGAAGCACACGAACGTCGTCTGCGTCACGCGCAACGCCGACCTCGACGCCACCGAAGGGTCGGACGAGGCGGACGAGGACTATCGCGAGCACATGAAGCGCATCCTCAAGAAACGCTCGCGCTTGGCCCCGGTGCGCCTGGAATGCGAGCGGCCGCTCTCGAGCACGCTCGAGAAGCTTCTGCTCAAGCGCCTCGGCCTGAAGGCGCACCAGGTGTACGCCACCCCGGTGCCGCTCGATATGAGCTACACGTGGGGCCTCGGCGCGCGTCTGCCCGAAAAGCTGCGCGCCGCGCTCACGAACCCGCCGTTTTCGCCCCAGTGGCCCGCATGCCTCGACCGCAACCGGCGCATCATCGACCAAGTGGCCGAGCGCGAGGTGCTTCTGTCCTACCCCTACGAGAGCATGGACGCCTTCGTGCAGCTTCTGCGCGAGGCAGCGAACGACCCGACCGTCATCTCCATCAAGATCACGCTGTACCGCCTGGCCAGCCAGTCGCATCTCGCCGAAGCGCTCATCGCCGCAGCCGAGAACGGCAAGGAGGTCACGGCGCTGTTCGAGTTGCGCGCCCGCTTCGACGAGAGCAACAACATCGAGTGGTCGCAGCGCTTCGAGCAGGCCGGCTGCAAGGTGATCTACGGTTTCCGCGACTTCAAGGTGCACTCGAAGATCTGCTGCATCACGCGCCAAACTGAGCACGGGCTACAGCACATCACGCAGCTGGGCACCGGCAACTACAACGAGAAGACGGCGAAGCTCTACACCGACCTATCGTTCATCACCGACGATGAGACGATCGGCCGCGACGCCACCGAGTTCTTCCGCAACATGGGGCTTGAGAACACCTCCGATAACTACGGCATCCTCTGGGTTGCTCCCCTGCAGATCAAGCCGATGATCCTGGCGAACATCGACGCGCAGATCGAGCGGGCGCGCGCAGGGCAGCCGTGCGGCCTGTTCTTCAAGACGAACTCCGTCACCGACAAGGACGTGATCGAGAAGATCGTCGAGGCGTCGCAGGCCGGCGTGCCCGTGACCATGTTCGTGCGCGGCATCTCGTGCATCGTGCCGGGAATCGAGGGGTTCACCGACAACGTGCGCGTGGTGTCCATCGTCGGGCGGCTTCTGGAGCACAGCCGCATCTACGGTTTCGGCCCGCGCGAGGACATGAAAGCGTACCTGTCGAGCGCCGACCTCATGACGCGCAACATGGACAAGCGCATCGAGATCGCCTGGCCCATCCTCGACGCCGACCTGCGCGAGCAGATCCTCGGCTACCTGGACGCGTGCATGAACGACACGGCGAAGCTGCGCGAGCTTCTACCCGACAGAAGCTACACGCCCCTCGGAGCGTTCGCGAAACGCGGCAACGAAGGAGAGACGGAGCTGTTCGACTCGCAGGACTTCCTCATCAAGCGCGCGCAGCAGCGCAGACTCGAAGCGGCCGAGCGGGAGGCCTCTCGCGACGTGGCGCGGCGGCGGGCCGAGCAGCTTATGGCGACGAACGAGATGACCGAGCGCGAAGCCAACGGGAAGGACGTGCGCCTGTCCGATGCACGCGCGAGCGCGCACGAGGCCGAAGTGATCGCCGCCGCGGCGAACACTGCCGCCGAGCTGGCCGTGCAAGCCGCCGCGCGCGCCGCCGAGCAAGCGGCCCAAGCGGCCAAGACCGCCGAAGGCCGCACAGAAGGCGGCGAACATGAGAAGGCGGCGCTCGAAGCCGACGTCATCGAGGTTTCCATCGCCGAGAGCAGTGCGCCACGCACAGCGGAAACGCAGCTGAGCCGCGTGACCACCGCTTCGGAGCCCGATGCGCGCAAACCGAGCCTGCTCGTGCGCATCCTGAGCAAGTTCGTGCGCTGAGGCGCGGAGAGCTGGAAAGGGGCCGAGCTCGCCACGCGAGCGCAGGACGAGAGCGGCCCCTCTGCTGCCAAGCGGATCGAACTCGCGCAACGAAGGCGAGCCTGCCGCCGCAGAAGAGGCGAAGGGAGAAGCCGCCTAGACCGCCCAGGGCGCTCTAGGGGTTTTCGCGGCTATTCGAGCGAACCGATTGCGCGCGTCCGCTTTTGCCGTATCATGGCAGCGACGAGATCCGTGCCCGCAAAGTCGTGCGGGCGAGCAAGGAGGACGCATGACCCCGACCCGCTACCCTGCCGCAGGGCTCGCCTTGTTCATGGCCGCAGCCGTTCTGACGTTCGGCTGCATCACCATCATGCAGTTCCTTGAGAAGCCGTGGTTCTTCGTCGCGCTCGCAGCCATGCACGCGGGCATCGCCCTGTTCGTGGCCAGCAAGCGCACGCTGCGCGGCGGGGGATTTCAGCTCGAACGGTTCTTCAAGAAGGAGTACGTGATGCTCCTGCCGTTTCTGCTCATCATGCTCTACTCCTTCGCCAGCAAGGCGGCGCTCGTGCCGCCGTTCGGCTCGGCGAAGGAATCGCTCGTGCTCGTGTACGCGCTCATCTGCTTTGCCGTGACGTTTTGGAACTTCCGCGCGCTGCAGCGCGAGGCGCGGGCCCAGTTGCGCGGCAGGGAGGCCTCGGGCGCGCCGATGCCGACAGACGGGCTCGCGCTCGCCGACTGAGGGGTCGCAGCGATTCCACAACCAAGCAAAGGCCGCAACTAAAAGCCCCCTGCCGTCTTCGACAGGGGGCTTTCGCGAAAGATCGGCCCCGCGAACGGGCCTCGCATGCGGGACGCGAAGCCCGACCTCGTCCTCAGACTTCGCGCTCGACCACCTCGGCGATGGCGCGCGCATGGCGCTCGGCGTCCTCGGCGCACGCGGCCTCCACCATGACGCGCACCACCGGCTCGGTTCCCGAAGGGCGCAAGAGCACGCGCCCGGAATCCCCCAAAGCCGCCTCGGCGGCGGCCACGGCCTCCCGCACGGCGGCGTTGCCGTCCACGGCGTGCTTGTCGGCCACCTCCACGTTGATGAGCGTCTGGGGGAAACGCGTCATCACGCGCGCGGCCTCCTCGACCGACGCGCCCGCACGGCGGCACGCCGCCAGAAACTGCAGCGCCGTCACGAGGCCGTCGCCCGTTGAGTTGTGCTTAAGGAAGATCATGTGGCCGCTCTGCTCGCCCCCGATGGCGAAGCCGCCTTCGCGCATGGCCTCGAGCACGTAGCGGTCGCCCACCTTCGTCTGGACAAGCTCGATGCCCGCATCGCGCAGCGCGTGCGAGAGGCCCAGGTTGCACATGACCGTCGACACCGCCGTGTTGCCGGGCAACAGCCCGCGCTTCTTGAGATCGATGGCGCACACGGCCTCCACCACGTCGCCGTCAACCTCGTTGCCTTGCGCGTCCACCATCATCACGCGGTCGGCATCGCCGTCGTGCGCGATGCCCACGTCCGCCCCGATCTCAGCCACGAGCGCGCGCACGGGCTCGAGATGGGTCGAACCGCACTGGACGTTGATGTCGGTGCCGTCGAAATCCTCGTTGATCACCGTCACGTCGGCGCCCAGACGGCGCAGCGCCTCGGCGCTCGTCATGCAGGACGCCCCGTGGCCCACGTCGAGCGCCACCCTGAGGCCCGCGAGATCGATGCCCTCGTCGGCCACCGTGGACACGGCATGCGCGATATAAAGCTCGCACGCCTCCTCCACCGGCAGCGCCACGCCCACGGCGTCGCCCGCCGGCAGGTCATCGGCCGTCGCGCCGCCCGCAGCCACGAACGCCTCGATCTCGTCCTCCACCGCATCGGGCAGCTTGAAGCCCTGGCTGTCGAACAGCTTGATGCCGTTGTACTCGGGCGGGTTGTGCGACGCCGAGATCACGATGCCGCCGTCGCAGGCGAGCTCGCGCACGAGCAGCGCGACAGCCGGCGTGGGAACGATGCCCGCCAACAACGCCGTGCCGCCCATCGACATGATGCCGGCCGCCACGGCCGACTCCAGCATGTCGCCCGACAGGCGCGTGTCCTTGCCGACGAGGACGGTCTTACCCTGAAACGCCACCGCCGCTTGGCCGAGCTTGAACGCCAGATCGCATGTGAGCTGCGTGTTGGCTACGCCGCGCACGCCGTCGGTCCCGAAAAGTCGTGCCATGTTGATGCCCCTCTCCAATCTAGTCGGTTCAGTAAAAGCCAGCGAGGGCTTCGGCAGCACCCGAGATCGAGGAGATGGCGACGACGAAGCGCACTATGGTACGCACGTCATCGGCATCGCCGCGAAGATCGGGCGCTGCTGAAGGTCGCAGCGTCGAGCGGTTCCGACAGCCATAGGCCGTCGGAACCGCCTACTTTCCTCTCTTGATATGCTCTTCGCGCAAGCGAACGGCACCTCGCGGGCGCTCGCCCTCCGTCATCCTCGCGTTCAACTCCGCAGCGAACTCGTCGAGGTCGATGCCGTAACGTTCGAGCACGACGAGAAGATGATACACCACATCGGCCGCCTCGTAACGCAGATGGTCGACGGCGGTTGCGTACTCGGGCGGCAGCTCCACAGACAAGACATCGCCCTCATCTGCGCCGGCCACCGCAAGCGTGGCGGCAAGCGATGAGGTGGCCCAAGACTCGACGTCCTTCGCAGCCAGCGCCACCTCGCCGGATTCCTCCATAACCTTCTTCAGCACGCCGTCCGGCGAACCGACGAGCAAACGATGCGTGTAGCTCTCGTCGCCCGCGTCGCGTCGGGCGGCGATGGTGGCGGCAAGGGCTTCGAGCGTCGCCCCGATCTGAGACGACGGCGGTTCCTCGTTTTCCGGAAGATAGGTTTTGAGCGTCATGGAAGCACCTTTCAAATAGCGGGAAGGGAAGAAGAGCTACGGGAGAGAACCCTGAGCGGAAGCGGTCGACGCACGTATCGCGCAACCGCCCTCCCGTCGAGAATCTTTCGTCGCGACAGGGGGCGATGCATGCCCTATCGCCCCCCTGTCGCGGCACAGAGGGCAGACCGCAAAAACCGCTTATGGAAAAGAAGGGGGCGAGGGCGCCGACCCGCCTTTGAAAAGAGGGGGCGCGCCGCAGCGCACCCCCTCCCGTTCGCGTGGCCTACTCCTCCACGTCCTCGGCATCGTTGGATGCCTCTTCGTCCTCTTTGCTGGTCAACCCGAAGCCAAGCGAGCCGACCGAGCCCAGAAGCGCGTCCAACTCCTCCAGGTTGCGCTGGTAGGAGCGCGGCGGCAGGGCTTCGCCCAACATGTCCTCGCCGGACGTGTCGAACGTGGGCGGCTCGTCCCCGCCGATGAGGATGGTATCGTCGGGGCTGAACACCATGTCGAGCAGCTGCGACATATCGTCGCTTGTGGCGGCAAGGTCATCCTCGATCACGTGCATGAGATCGCGTGCCGCCAAGCCCTCCTTCAACTCCTCGATGGCCTTCACGCCGATGCCCTCGATGCGCAGCAGGTCCTCCTCGGTGTGTCCCACGAGGTCGGCCACCGTCTCGATGCCCGCCTCGCTGAACTTGTTGGCCCAGCGCTGCGACACGCCCAGATCGTCGTAGATGTACAGGCGCGCGTCTTCGTCGGACAGCTGCGGCCCGCGGTGGCCGAGCGAAAGCCCGCTGTAGTAGCTGCCGTAGCTCGACCCCATGTTGAGGTAGCCCTCGCCATCGAGCGACCAATCCTGCGGCTGCGGCAACAGCTCTTCGATCTCGCGAAGCGCATCGGGCGCGAAGTCGGGCAGCTGCTCACCCTGCACGCCCGCCACCGGACGGCCCTTGTAGGTGAGCCCCACTTCGCGGTAGCGCGAAAGGCCGGTGCCCGCCGGGATGGGCTTGCCGATGATGACGTTCTCCTTGAGGCCGGCCAGATGGTCCACCTTGCCCTCGATGGCCGCGTCGGTGAGCACCTTCGTCGTCTCCTGGAAGGAGGCCGCCGACAGGAAGGAATCCGTGGCGAGCGACGCCTTCGTGATGCCGAGCAAAAGCGGCTGGCCCACGGGCGGCTCCTTGCCCTCGGCGATCAGCTCGTTGGCCGCCTTCTCGAACTCGAAGCGGTTCACCTGGCGACCCGGCAGGTAGTCGGAGTCGCCGGCGTCCATCACGGCCACCTTGCGCAGCATCTGGCGCGCGATGACCTCGATATGCTTGTCGTTGATGTCCACGCCCTGGCTCACGTACACGCCCTGCACCTGGCTCACGATGTAGCGCAGC
>CBJMC01400__coassemble_2248_pt1 | contig 8962 bp, 6 predicted proteins | sample CBJMC01400__metabat2_low_PE_024 | metagenome-assembled genome bin CBJMC01400 | reverse complement strand
CCTTCTCGATCACGCGGTCGCGCAGCGTCACCGCCGGCACCTTGCCGCCCACGAACTCGGGCAGTTCCAAGCGCTCGAGGTAGCTCGTGTCGGGCAGCACGTAGTCGGCGAGCATGCACGTCTCGCTCATCTGCACGTCGATGGCCACCATCAGATCGAGGTTGGAGAAGCTTTCGGCCAGGTAATCGGGGTTGGCGTAGCCCGCCGCCATGTTCGAGTTGTAGAAGAACAGGCCCTTGACCGCGCCTTCGCGTGCCTTGTCGGCCAGGATGACGTTCACACCCATGCTGCTCAAGGCAAGCGGATACTCCTCGGAGCCGAGGATCTTCCCCTCGGGCTTCGGCACCGCCGGGAACTTCTCGGCATCCACCTCGCCGGCAGACACGCTGGGAAGGAACAGCGCGCCGCCCTTTTGGTTCCAGCAGCCCAGAAGCGTGTTGAACAGGCAGATGGCGCGCGCCGTCTCGCCGGAGTTCGCGTACGAGCAGCCGAACGCGCCGCGCCAGCTGGGCTCGATGGACGCCGCCGGAGCGCACTCCGCGAACCGAACGGCCAAGCGCTCGATGGTGGACGCGGGAATGCCCGTGATGCCTTCGGCCCACTGCGGGGTGTGGTCGGCTATGGCCGCCGCCCACTCGTCGAAGCCGATGCCGTTTTCGGCCACGAAGTCCTTGTCGTACAGGCCGTTCTTGATGAGCACGTTGGACATAGCCAGCACGAGCGCCAGGTCGGTGCCGGGGTTGATGGGCACCCACTCGTCGGCAAGCGTGATGGTGTTGTTGCAGCGCGGGTCCACCAGCACGATGTAGGCGCCGTTCTCGCGAGCGCGCTGCAGGTCGTGCACCGAGCTGGGACGGATGGCGTCGGCGTAGCTGCGCCCGATGAACATGGTCATCTTGCTGTTCGCAACGTCGCTTGCGTAATCGCCCGCGCCGATGGCCTGCGTGAACCCGCTGTTCTTCGACAGGTTGCACGCAGCGCCGTGCGTGTACACGTTCGCGCTGCCCAGCGCGTGCATGAAGCGCTTCGTGTAGTAGCTGCCGGAGGGCCGCGGATCCTGCACCATGGCAAGCGCCTCGGGGCCGTTGGAGGAGATGATGGCCTTCACCTTCTCGGCGATCTCGCTGTAGGCCTGTTCCCAGCTGATGGCCTCGAACTCTCCCTTGTCGTTTTTCTTGAGCGGGTCGGTCAGGCGGTCTTCGGAATAGGCGATGGACGCATAGCCGTACCCGCGGGCGCACAGGGTGCCCTCGCAATACGGGTGATCGACGTCGCCGATCATCTTGGTCAGCCTGCCGTCCTCCACATATCCCGTGAAGCCGCACTTGGACGAGCAGGAGTTGCACAGCGAATGCGCCGTGGTCACTTCCCTTCTCCATCCTCCGGCGGCATGCGCCTGCTCCCAAGCGCCGAAGCCCATGTAGCCAGCCGTCGCCGCGAGCCCAACTGCTCCGGCGCTGCCAGCCAGGAAGCTGCGCCTGGTGATAGCGTGTTCTGACATAGCGTGTTCCTCTCTTATATGCATGCGTGAGAACGATTCGTGTTCGGCGCCGCAACGACCCCGGTTCCGGCTTCGACCTCAGCCTCGGCCCCGGCCCCGCGCCCCGCGCGGGCCTCGACCGCATCCGCACCGGATGCCAGCTGCGTTCGGATGCCCACCAGCACGTCGACCAGGCCGATGTAGAAGCCCGCGTCCGCGCCCAGCGTCAAAAGCCGCATCCGATAGGCGGTCAGCCAGGCAAGCCGCTCCGATAAGAACTGGCGGGCGGCGTCGCGCGCACCGGATCGCAGCAGCACGGCCGCCAGGTCAAGCTCAAGCGCCAGATGGTCCGGACAGGCCGCAAACTGCGGCGGCACGTCCATGCCCATGCGCTCGACGAGGTCCTTCATGTAGCGCGCCGAATCTCCCTGGTACATGCCCGCGCAGCGCGAGAACGGCGACGGCAGCGCTCCGTTCGACCACGTCGCGTACAACGACTCCACGGGAACCGCCGAATCCGGCAGCCCCCCGGTGAAGTGGCGGGCGGCAAACGCCCGCTTCTCGTCGTACGTCGGCGGCGCGAACAGCGCCTTCACCTCGCCTGCGGAAAGGAAGTCCTGCAAGGGGCAGCGCATGCGCGCACGGCTGATGGGGCTTGCCGGCTCGCCGAGCGCATCGTCGTCCTGCAGCGCCCTGCGCGCGGCGTCCAGAAAACCGGCCCACACCGGCTGCGCCGTCAACTGGGCCCATTCGTCGCGTTCGACGGGAGCGAAGCACGCGGACAGCACCGCGAGCATCTCGTCGCTCTCCATCATCGCCTTGCCTCCTTTCCTGTGATCGTCCTTGCGCTCGCACGCCCGCCTCTGCGGCGAGCGGGCACGTTCGGCAGATGCGCGTTACACCTGCACGAGGGTCGTCGTCCTCACGACGCCCTGGTCGATGACCTTCTGGGCGATATCCTGCCAATCGATGAACTTGATGGCGCCGTTCGGGCACTGCTCGGCGCAGCGACCGCACGAAATGCACTTCGTGGACACGCGGGACTGGCTGTCGATGCGCGGCATGTTCCACGGGCACGCCTGCGCGCACATGCCGCAGCCGATGCAGCGGTCGGTGTCCACCATGCGGGCGCCGTTGTCCTCGCTGGCGTAGATGGCGTGCACCGGGCAGTAGTTCATGCACGCGGCGTCGGCGCACTGCTTGCAGTGCTCCACCGTGAACTGGCAGTTGGCGTACGAGCCATCGCCCGAGCCGGGGTTCGTGCCGAAGTTGTAGTTGTCCCACACGCGCACGCGCGCGATGTGCTGGCACACGCGGCCGTCGTTCTTCAGCGTGCAAGCCATCTCGCAGCGCTGGCAGCCCGAGCAGCGGGCGCGATCGGTGACGATCATCTTCGTGGGCGTGGTGCGGATCTCGATGCGCCCCGAGGCAATGGACGCGGACGTGACGCCCCACGAGGCCAGCACGCCGCCGGCGACGAGGCCGGCCACGCCGCAGCCAGCCATGGCCAGCACCGTGCGGCGCGTGAACGTCTTATGTTTGGTCGTCTCCTCGGATGCGGGCGCCGCGCTCGTCGCGGGTTCGGCCTCCTGGGCGGTTTTCTCCTCGGAGGTGTTCTGGTTCAGATGGGAATCTGACATAGCCTAGTGCTCCCTCCCTCACATCGGTTCGGTGAGTCTCGTCTTGGAAACGCCGTCTGCGCTTCACGCTTCGCACGCGGCTCGCGGCTCGCGCTCGGCTCGTCTGCTTTTCCTCCCACACAACGCCTCGCAGTATGGTGCCGCCCGCCAACCCTCCCTCCCCTCTTTGAGGGGCATTTCGCCTTTGACCGGGAATTTCGACAAATTACCCTCAAAGAGGGTACGGCGGGAAAACGCATCCGGCGATACTTGCGAGCGACGAATGCCGTCAGCGCTCGTTGCGTCTGCGGGTTCCCACACAACACGGAACTCATGCATCCTTACAGACTGGGAGATAAGCAACATGGCTGACGAAACATCGTATGGATGGGCCGGTAAGATCCTCCGCGTCAATCTGAGCACGGGCTCGGTCACGACGCAGCCGACCGACCCCTACAAAGAGTACATCGGCGGCATGGGCCTGGCCAACAAGATCATGTACGACGAGGTGCCCGCCGGCACCGACCCCCTCTCGCCCGAGAACAAGATCGTGTTCGCCGTCGGTCCGCTGACGGCCTCCGGCGTGCCCCTGGCCGGCCGCACCACCATCTGCTCGCTTTCGACGTTCTCGAAAGACCACCTTGTCATCGACGCGCACTGCGGCGGCATGCTGGGCGCGAAGATCAAGCTGGCCGGCTGGGACGCCATCGTGCTGGAAGGCGCCTCCGACCATCCGGTCTACCTCAACGTGAAGAACGACGAGGTCACCATCAAGGACGCGAGCGACGTGTGGGGCCTCGGCACCCGCGCCGCCACCGAGGCGCTGTGCCGCAAGGAGAGCGTCAAGGCATGCGTGGCCGCCATCGGCCCGGCGGGCGAGAACCTGCTGCCTTACGCGGTCATCATCAACTCGCGCAACCACTCGGCGGGTGCCGGCGTGGGCGCGGTCATGGGCTCCAAGATGGTGAAGGCCATCGTCGTCGAGGGCGACGGCTCTGTGAACGTCAAGGATCCGCAAACCGTGGCCGAGCTGTCCGACTACATGCTGCGCGAGATCATCGGCTCGAACAACAACCACGTGGTGCCCTCCACCCAGCAGGAATGGGCGGAGTACTATGACAAGGGCTCCCGCTGGACGGCGCGCAAGGGCCTGTACTGGGCGGCCGCCGAGGGCGACCCCATCGAAACGGGCGAGCCCAAGCCAGGCGAGATCAACACCGTGGGCTACCGCTGCATGAAGTCCACGAAAGACCTGGGCGCCGCGGCCGAGAAGTACACCGTCAAGATGAACGGCTGCCACGGATGCCCCATCCATTGCTACTCCGATCTGCGCGTGGAGGGCACGAAGGAGACGACGGGCTACGAGACGGCGGGCAACACCTGCGCCGCGAACTTCCCCGTGAGCTCCTACATGGAGGGCTTCCTCAAGATGGGCCTCAAAGACGAGGGCAAGGGCGACCTGTCCGTGCTGTGGGACACCACGACGTCGAACATGATGGACAACCTGGGCATCTGGTGCAACTACGCCCAGCTGTACCGCGACATCGCCTACTGCCACACCGCCGGCGTGTTCAAGCGCGTGCTGCCTGAGGAGGAGTACAATTCCATCCATTGGGAGAAGTTCAACGCCGACGTGGCCGACCCCACCGTCATGGTGGAGATCCTCGAGAAGATCGCGCGCAACGACTCCGAGCTGGCCTACGTCGCGCACGGCCCGCTTGTGTGGTGCGAGCGCTGGGGCGAGCAGGCGTGGTTCGATAACTCGAAGTCCACGCTCATCAACTACCGCGGCTGGCCCGTGCATCACGCCATCGAGTGCTTCGGTCAGGTGGGTGCCGTCTACAACATGATGTTCAACCGCGACGACATGATCCACTCCGCAGTGAACTTCCAGGGGTGCGGCCTGCCCATCGAGCTGAAGAAGGAGATCGCCGCCGAAGTGTGGGGCGGCGAGGACGCGTGCGACCCGGATAAGAACTACACGCCCATGAACGACCACAAGGCGAACTTCGCGTGGTGGTCCATCGTCACCGACGTGCTGCACGACTCGCTCACGCTGTGCAACTGGGTGTGGCCGATGACCATGAGCCCCACGAAGGCCCGCGACTACCGCGGCGACCTCGACCTGGAGGCCAAGTTCTTCAAGGCTGTGACCGGCGAGGACCTGACCACCGACGACCTGTACCAGGCCGGCGCCAAGATCATGACGCTGCAGCGCGCGAACACGGTGCGCGGCATGACCGACGAGAACGGCAATATCGGCTGCAACGACCTGCGCAACGTCCATGACGTGATCACCGCTTGGGCCTTCGACAAAGATCCCGACAAGGAGCCGTTCACCGAAGGTACCGACAAGATGGATCGCGACGACTTCCAGACTGCGCTTAGCATGGTATACACGAAGTTCGGATGGGACGAGCAGTTGGGCTGCCCGACGGCTGCCTGCCTTGACGAGTACGGCATGGCCGACGTCAAGGAAGAGCTCGACGGCTTGGGCTTGCTGCCGTAGCAGACCCCCTCGACGCCGCAGACCGCGCCCCTCCCCCCCCCTATTCGCACGGTCTGCCGGCTCTTCTTGCGGCCCCCGGCGTTACCGCCGGGGGCCTTCTTGTGTGAGGTGCGAAAGCGCACGGACGCACGCGTGGAGCGTACGCCGCAAGACGCGGAATGCAAGCGCATGGAATGCTGGAAGCGTGCGCGCAAGCCCCCTCCCCGGAAGAAGTGCGGAAAGAGCGGATTCGCGCGATTGCCGTTCTTTGCCGCCCTTCCCGCGCGCGCTCTCGCTTCCGCAGGGCAAATGCAGAGCGGAACAGGCGGTGCGACGGATGCGGAGGGTCGCTGCAATCGCTTGCGGCCTTTCATGTCGTAAAATCCGCGATTTTTGGCCACGAAACCGCGTTCTGGCACGGCTTGCGAGCGTTCGCCTCAGAAGGGAAACCTGCGACCTGGCATTTTCTTGACGAGAAGCCCTTGCGTCTGCCGAACGGAGGGGAAAATCGCCCCGATCCGTGCCAGAACGCGGTTTCGTGGCCAAAAACGGGCCGTCTGGCCGCACGAGACGGAGCGACATGCGGAGAGACGCCCTCAGGTGCGCTGCTTGGCGAAGAGCCAAGCAGCAAAAACCGTTCAGGGAGGCGAACGCGAAAGCCAGAAAGCGCCGCGGCCCTTTCACCAGCAGAGAGGCAAGCGAACGCCGCGCTCCCGCGCCCAAGGCCGCGCCATCAGGCGAAGCGCGCGCCCTCTCCGCAGGTGCGCAGACGCATCGCGCGCGGAGACTCCTCGAGCGCAAACCCTCCTTCTCCGCACGCAGACGCGTTTCCGCGGCGCGCGGGCGCGTATCCGCATCGCACCCCGGCGCGCGCCATCCCGAACGCGCCCTCGACGCACACCCGCTCCCAAGGCGCGCAGCCGTCTACATGTGGAGGCGGCGTTCCACCGCGTCCCACTCGGCGAGCGAAGCGGCGTAAGCGGGCGAAAGATGGTTCGTAGAGAAGAAGTACACGTCGCCGTTCGAAGCGACGGTGCGCTCGATGTCGGGGTGCTCGCCGGACGCCCGCACGGCCTCCCACGTTGCAGCGATATCCTCGTCGGTCATGCGAAACGGCGGGTTCTTCAAGCTCGATGCCGCCAGCGGCCGCGGATAGACGCGCGAGTCCTCGCGCACGCACTCGACGAACGTGACCACGCGGTCGTCTTCGGCGGCGAGAAACGCCCAGTGCGCGTACGTGTCGGTCATGATGCTGCGGTCGTACACGTAGTAGCTGTGCGCGCCCACGAGCGTGGCGATGTGCTCGCAATCGATGGCCAACTCCACATCGTCCTCGCCCTCGCCAGTCTCCACCAGCACGTACTCGCCTTCGATCTCCTCCAGGCGATACCCTGCGGGGATGTTCAGGCCGGCGAAAGGGTCGTCGGAATCGCCGACGCTGCCAGAGCCGTCGGGGCTGTCGGAACCGCCAAGGCCGTCGGGACTGCCGGCACCGCCGGAGCCGTCAGGACTACTCGCGCCGTCAGGGTCGCCGGAGCTTTTGGCACCAGCCGCATCGCCTTCGGTGCCACCACCAATCGCACCGGCATCGCCCCTGCCGACCGGCTCGCCGTCCCCGGCCTCGCACATCTCCTCGTCCTGCGACGCGCGCGCTGGCTCTCCCGCCTCCTCCTCCGCTCCCTCGGGTTCCTCATCCGCAGAGCGCAAAAACGCGGGGATACCCACGGCGCGCGTGGCCGTGCGGAACACGGGCGCAGGCTCGAGCTCGGCAGCAGCGACGGCAGCCTCGGTGCGCGCATTCTGCTCATCCTCGAGGTACTCGTAGACGAACATTTCGAACTCGTCGGACGTGAGGTGCGCGGGAACCAAGCCGATCTCGGCCCAGCGAGCGGGCGTGACGAGCCGGCTGCTGGCAGACTGAGCGCGCACGTCGTCGAACACGCGCGCAAGGGCGTTGTGCTCGGCAAGCACGCGGGCGCGCGCCTCGGCCTCGGCATCGGCAGCGGGCAAAGCGCCCTCGTCAACTTCGGCAACCCCGTCAACCCCGGCATCCTCACCAGCCTCGGCAAACGCACCGTCGCCAACACCCGCCCGAACCTCGTCCGCGCCCAACGCGTCGAACGCAAGCGAAGACGCGCCCGCCGTCGCTCGCGAACCCCCGTCCGACACCTCCGTCACCCCCGCCGTCCTTGGCGCGCATTCTTCGTCGCTCGCGCCGTCGAACCCCAGCCCGTCGCTGCCCGTGCCGCCCATCGCCGCCTCTCTCCCCATGCTCTACGCCTCCTCGTCGGCCGCCGGGCCGAACTGCAGCTCGATGCGCGCGTCGCGCAGCGAGCAGTGCTCGCACATGGCGCAGGAAAGGGACAGCTCGTCGCACGGCACCACGGCATCGAGATCGGCGATCGCGCCACCGCGGTTGATGATGAAGTCCCCGATGAGCGCCCGCACCCCCTCGGCGGCGAAGTATGTGGTGTGAAGCTTGTCCCACGGCACGCCGTCAAGAGCCGCCTTCACGTCGTCGGGCGTGATGGCCAGGGCTTCGGCGAACGTCCTGCCCTCGATCATCGAGCACACAACGCTCGCACACGCCGTCATGGCCAGACAACCGCGCGTCTTGAAGCCCGCGCGCACGAACGTCTCCGTCTCGGGGTCGATGACGGCGAACAGGCGCAACGCGACCTCGCCGCGCTTCGACTTCCCCACCATGCACTGGGCGTTGAACCCCTCGGGCGCGCCGCTGTTCTTGAAATTGGCCACCACCGACAACAGCGTGTCGGAATACCCCGCCGTACCGGCTTCCACCTCGGTCTGGTACACGTCGGCCGTGCGGATGACCGCACGCTCATCCGGCTCGACGTAGACGTTCCTCGTCTCTCCCATGCGCTTGCTCCTTATCGCTCGACGGTCGGACCCGGCGCTTCGCGCACCCGCATGTTCACACGTCGCGCGCCGCAGACGCGCGCCCAACGCCGTCCGGCACCCGGCACCCGACGCCCGATGTCCAACGCTCGCAGCCTTTCCGGCGCTGCCGCGCCCTCGGCCCTTCTGGCGCTGCCGTGCCCTCGGCCCCTCTGGCGCTGCCGTCGCCCTCGGCGCTCCCAGCGTTTCCGGCGCTTCACACGTCGCGGGCCGACCGCTCCTCTCGCACAACCCCATAGTGCCCAAACGGACGCGTCCCTCATCCCCTCTTTGAGGATAAAAGGAGGATTTCCCCTGCGCGAAGCATCCGAAAGGAAGTCCAACTCAGTCAACCGGCGTCCAAACGCCCCTTCCCGAAGATAATGTGCCGAGCACGTGTCATTCGCCTGGAAAATTGACTACAATAGTCCGCAATGGCATTTATCGTTGGCTTGACAATGCACACAAAAGGAGGAG
>CBJMC01400__coassemble_2222_pt1 | contig 9054 bp, 5 predicted proteins | sample CBJMC01400__metabat2_low_PE_024 | metagenome-assembled genome bin CBJMC01400 | reverse complement strand
CAGAGCGTGACATTATCCCCGTCCCCCCTGCCACGCCGTCCATAACCGTCGCAAAACCAAACCCGTGCGCGCTTGCGCGACCTGCGCCCAACCGAAATGCGACGTCAGTCGGCGAAGTCGTAGAGATCCTTCGTCGCGATCCGGAAATCGTCGTACACCTCGGCTGCGATCCCCTCGTCTTCGACCAGCTCGAACGCGGCAGGCTGCCCCTCCTCGTCAAGCTCGGTGACCTCGAGCAGCACGACCTCCCCCGACGAGCCCGCAGGCGCCTCGTCGGTCACCGGGAAGAAGAACCCGTAGCGGCGGTCGTTGTGAAGGACGAGGCCGAGGAACTCGAGTTCCGTCTGCTCGCCCGCCTCGTCTTCGAGCACAAGGGTGATGCCCTCCTCGACCGGCGGACAGAAATTGGGAGCGCTTCCTTCGCGCATGGCTCAGCTCCTTACCTTCGGCGTGTCATCGACGCCCCACAGCGTACCACACCCGCTCGCCGCCGCGCGTGGGCGCCCGTCCTTCGGCACGAACCGCCCATTTCCAGCCCATCTTCGACAACGGCGCGAAACGCAGCCGCCACGGCAAAAGCGTTAACCGGCGGAGCGGTCGGCCTCCACCAGGTCGATGAGCTCCTGCTGCGTGTGCACGTTCAGCTTCTGGTAGATATGGCGTATGTGCGTTTTGGCGGTGTTGCGCGTCACGCGGCACTCCTCCTGGATGAACGCGCCGTTGCGCCCGCGCGCCAGCAGCGCGAACACCTCGCCTTCGCGCTCGGTGAGGCCGTGGGCGGCCGCCAGGTGCGCGCAGCGGGCTTCGATGGCGGCCTCGGGGGAGGGGGCGGCCACGGCCTCGACGGGAAGGACGCCCTGTATGGCGTCGGAAAAGCTGAACCCCCGAAGACCGATCCACACGTAGGCCACAAGCGCCACAGCCACGAGCGCGAGCGCGAGCAGCCGCGCGTCGGCGAGCGCGGCGTCCTGCGCGCCGACGGGAAGCCCTCCGAGCGCCACGCCCGCGGTGGCACCGACGTTCGAAGCGCAGAACCCCGTCGCGAGCGCTGTGACGCCGCCTGCGGGGTTGCGCGCGGCAATGATGGCGAGCGTCGCCCAGGTGAGCACGCTGAACGTTTGGGCGCCCACCGAAAGCGCCCCCTGGGAGACGCCCGAGACGAACGCGGTGGACGCCGAGGAGGCGAAGAACCCGAACACCACGAGCAGACCGGACAGATAGGACAGCGCGTCCTCGCGCGAGTGGAGGCGCGTGCGCGCGCACCATGCCGCCACGAGCGCGAGCGCGACCAGCGCCGCGACGTCCTGCTGCCACGCCGCGGCGTCCGCGCCGAACTGGATGGAGAAGCCGAAGGCCACCTCGAACAGCGCGATGCAGGCGAACAGCCGGTTGCCGGGACTGGGAAACGACGAGGGGTTGGTGAGCGCGAGCTCGCTCGGAGAGGTCGACCACAAGGAGGAGAGTTCGCGGCGCGCAGCTTCCACCGGACGCGCGACGAGCGCAAGCGAGAGCATCGGCAGCAGTGCGTACACGATGACGGGAGCGGCGGCGATCAGCGGCTTGAGCGCGAGCAGCGCCGCGTAGGACGCCCCCACGCCGGCCGCGACGGTGACGGGAACGCCGCGCGGCGCGATGGAGGATAGCGCGAGCCCGGCGACGACGACGGCCCACGAGCGGCCGAGGGCAAGCGGCGCGAACGCCGCCAGCAGGTCGGCCGATGGCAACCCGACGGCATGCGCGGCGATCTGCGCGATCGCGCCGAGCGCGAGCAACGCCGCGGCGAGGACGGACAAGCGCGCGACCGGCAGCCAGCGCGTGCGCCTGTGGGCGAGCGCCGCCCAGAAGGCGAACGCCAGCGTGTACAGCGCACCGTACGCCACCAGCGACCACGGCCCGCCTGAAGACGACGGGTACACGTAGCCGTTCTGCACGAAGGTCGACAACGACAGCGCGCACACCGCTGTCAGGCACCGCGCGTCGACGAGCCGGCCGCCGTCGTCGGCATCGCCGTGTTCCCGCATCCCCGCGTCCCCTTCCGTTTTTCGCGCTCGATCCATGCACGCTCCTTCTCAATACCGTTCGCCGCCGAAAACCAACCGTTCGCACCCGCGTAACGCCGCCGGGGTGACGCTCGAATCGGCCGCATCCCCGTATTGTACCGCTCCGAAGGCGCCGATATGCGGGCGCGACCGAAGACGGCGGGGCCTTGATGCAGCCGCCGAATCGAAGAAGGAGGCATACCCATGACCATCCTGGAAGAAGCCGAGGCGTTGGCAGATGACATCGTCGCCGACCGCCGCTGGCTGCACGAGCACCCCGAGATCGGATTCGACCTGCCCCAGACGACCGCCTACGTCGCCGACCGGCTGCGCGAGATCGGCCTCGAGCCGAAGGAGATCGTGCCGGGCGGCCTCGTGACCACCATCGGCGACCCGTCGCGGGGCCGCTGCTTCATGCTGCGCGCCGACATGGACGCGCTGCCCCTGCGCGAGGAGACGGGGCTTCCCTTCGCCTCCCAGAACGGCTTCATGCACGCGTGCGGCCACGATGCGCACACCGCCATGCTGCTGGGCGCGGCCCGCATCCTGAAGGACATGGAGGAGCAGCTCCGCATGAGGCCGAGCTGGACGGCTGCGTGAAGCTCATGTTCCAGCCCGACGAGGAGGGCACGGCCCCCGACGAGATCTGCGGCAACGAGGCCATGATCAACGCCGGCGTGCTGGAGGATCCGCACGTCGACGCGGCGGCGGCCATCCACCTCATGCCGTTCGACTTCCACCTGGGCGAAGTCGCCACGCGCCCGGGCACCGGCTTCTCCTCCATCGACGACATCGACATCGTCGTGCACGGCAAGGGCGGCCACGGCTCCCGACCCAACCAGCTGGTCGACCCGTTCAACATCGCATGCCACATCTTCCAGGGCGCGCAGAACCTCATCGCGCGCGAGCTCGATCCGAACGACCAGGCCGTCATCACGTTCGGCGCGATGAACGGCGGCACGGCGGCGAACATCGTGCCCGACGACGTGCGCATGCTCGGCACCCTGCGCACCGTGGACGAGGGCACCCGCGCGCGCCTGAAGAAGCGCATGACGGCCATGTGCGAGGGCATCGCCGATGCCTTCGACGGCAGCGCCGAAGTGCAATTCCTCCGCGGCGTCCCGAGCGTCCACAACGACCCCGCGCTCACCCGCGAGCTGATCGGCTACATGGAAGAGCTCACCGGACGCCCCGTCACGATCCTCGATAAGCCCATCTCGGGCTCCGACGACATGAGCGTCATCTCCCAGGCCGTGCCCACCGCGTACTTCGTCGTGGGAACCGGCACCGAGGACGAGGGCGTGCGCTACCCCGTGCACAACGCGCGCGTGGTGTTCGACGAGAGCGTGTTCGCCGAAGGAGCGGCGATGACCGCGACGATGGCTCTGCGCTGGCTTGCGGCCCGCGCAGACGGGAAAGGAGAGATCGATGGCTGAGACGACTGCAAGCAAGGCTCCGGAGAAGCGTAAGAAGAAGCGGCGCACGCCCGACTCGTTCATCATCCTCGTGGTCTGCCTCATCGCAGTGGCCGTCGCCACGGTGATCGTGTCCCTGTTCACCAGCGAAGTGGCGGGCGCGACGTTCGCCGACGTGGTCACCGCGCCCGTGCTGGGATTCGCCGACGCCATGCAGGTGTGCGTGTTCGTGCTCGTGCTGGGCGGCTTTCTGGCCATGGTCAACAAGACCGGCGCGCTCGATGCCGGCGTGGCCACGCTCGTGCGCGCGCTCAAAGGACGCGAGCTCGTGCTCATACCCATCCTCATGCTGCTGTTCGGCATCTGCGGCTCCACCTACGGCATGCTGGAGGAGACGGTGCCGTTCTACATCCTCTTGGCCGCCACCATGTACGCCGCGGGCTTCGACACGCTCACCGGCGCGCTCGTGGTGCTTCTCGGCGCCGGCGCGGGCTGCATCGGCTCCACGGTGAACCCGTTTTCCGTGGGCGTGGCCACCGCCGCCCTCACCGACCTCGGCATCGCCGTCGACCAGGGCCTCATCATCGGCTTCGGCCTTGTGCTGTTCGTCATCGCCGAGGCCATCTCCATCTTCTTCGTCATGCGATACGCCAAGAAGGTCAAGGCCGACAAGGGCTCCACGTTCCTGTCGCTGCAGGAGCAGGAGGAGTCCGAGAAGGAGTACGGCCAGATGGAGGAGGATGCGGAGAACCCGGCGTTCTCGGCCGTCCTCTCCGGCAAGCAGAAGATCGTGCTCGTGCTGTTCGCGCTCACGTTCGTCGTCATGATCGTCGGCTTCGTGCCGTGGCAGAACTTCGGCATCGACCTGTTCATGCTGGGAGGATCGGCAGACGACCCCTCCGGCGCGTGGAGCGCGTTTCTCACCGGCACGCCCCTGGGCTCATGGTACTTCAACGAGGCCACGGCGTGGTTTTTGCTCATGGGCATCGTCATCGGCGTCCTCGCGCGCCTGTCGGGCAAGGACATCGTGGGCACGTTCCTCGGCGGCTGCGCCGAGATGGTGAGCGTGGCGCTCGTCATCGCGCTCGCCCGCTCGGTGGCCGTCGTCATGAGCGAGACGGCGCTCGACACGTTCATCCTCGAAAACGCCGCGAACGCCCTGGCCGGCGTGCCCGCCTTCATCTTCGCGCCCGCCACGTTCCTGTTCTACTTCGTGCTGTCCTTCGCCATCCCGTCGAGCTCGGGCATGGCCACGCTCGCGATGCCCATCATGGGGCCGCTCTCCGACGGCCTGGGCTTCTCGCCCGAGGTCATGGTGATGATCTACGTGGCGGCGCACGGCGTGGTGGCCATCATCACGCCCATGAACGGCGCGGTGCTGGCGGGCCTCGCCCTTGCGAAGGTGCAGTACGCCACCATGCTGAAAGCCGTGATGAAGGTGATCGTGGTCACCTCCCTCGCGTGCGTCGTCGTGCTGACCGCCGCGATGCTGCTGATCTAGAACGGAGCGCCCCGCCCCGCAAGGAAGCTCGCATCCGGCGGCCCGGCCGCCTTCCGCAAGCCCGCCTCGAGCGCGCCGTCCGCGCTCGAGACGGGCACCGAGCATCCTGCGCCGCTGCGGCGCATCTGACGAAGGCGCGCCCTCCCTCCCCCTCCCGGCGCGCCTTCGACCGCATCTTGCGAGCCGCCCTCCCCTCCCCCTCCCCATCGCGCAAAGCGCTTCTCCCTCCTCGCGGGAAGCCCTCCCGTCGCGCCACAGGGGGTGGAAGGCGCCGGATCGGGCAGGGAGCCAACGCAGCTCCAGCACGGCTCCAGTGCAACTCCAACGCAGGTCCAACGCGGCTCCAACGCGAACCCAACGCTCTCTTACGCCTGGTCAACAGAACCGTTTCACAACGGTGCCGAAACGACGGCCCCGCTACAATGCCCGCATGACCCTGTTCGTCTCGCATACCACCGCAGCGGAGTGCTGGCGTTCGGGCCGGTTCGACGCCCTGCTCGGCGGGCCCTCCATCGCCGCCCGCCACCGACCGGCAGGATCGACCGAGGTCGAACGCGTGGCCAGCATGCTCGCCTTCGATCGGCTCAACCTTACATACGGAGAAGCGCTCGGTTTCGGAACGGAGCGCTCTGACGAAGCCGCGGCGAACAAGCCGACCGCGTCGGCCGTCCGTTCGGCAAGAAGGACGGACCTCGCGTTCGCAACCGATCCCGTCCATATCGTCACGCCGGTCAAGATGTCGTCCAAAGCCATAAAAGGCGCAGTCTGCCACGTCTGCACGACCCTTCTTCCGAGCGGATCGTTCGTGCGCGCGAGCAACGGCCTGCTCATCGCGTCTCCCGAGCTGACGTTCGCGCATGCGGCAAGCGGCCTCGGATTCCCAGCGCTCGTGAAGCTCGGGATGGAGCTCTGCTCGCTCTACACGGTGCAGCCCGACGGCACCGCGCGCTACGAGAGGACGCTGCCGCCGACCACCGTGCGCGCTTTGAGGGCCTTCCTCGATCGAAGCCCCTCCCTGCCGGGGTCGCGAGCCGCGCGGAAAGCGCTGCGCTTCGTCGCCGCAGCCTCGGGATCGCCCATGGAAACGGCGCTCGCCATCGCCCTCTGCCTTCCTCCCCGCTTCGGAGGCTACGGCCTCCCGCTTCCGCGCCTGAACCACCGCATCGACGTGCCGCGCGCATCGAGGACCTCGATGGAGAAAAGCTACTACCTGATCGACCTCTACTGGCCCGAGGCGAACGTCGGCCTTGAGTACGACAGCGACCAGGAGCATACCGGATCGGCGAGGATCGCGGAGGACGCCCTCAGGCGCAACGACCTCCTCTCGCTCGGCATCGCGACGATAACCGCGACGCGCCGGCACGTCGTGGACGGGCGAAGGCTCGACCGCATAGCCGAACAGCTCGGACGGGCGCTCGGCGTGCGGCTGCGCAGCGAGCGTTCAGGAAGCCCGGAAGAGCACGCAAGGCTCCTCCGGTCGCTGATCTCCCAACGCGACCTGGAAACCAGCTGGACGAAAACGCGTAGATTCTCTATTTCAAATTGAGAATAATCTTGGGACGCACCATCGTGACCAGGCGTTTTCCAAACCATCCCTAAAAAAGCATTGTCGACGACCGCCCAATAGCTTCAAAAACCAGAGAAACCGTGCGTTTTTGTCCATGACCCTTTCAATCATGTAATCATTCGACGCGAATGTGCGCTGGCCCTGACACCGGCGGGACCTCGGAGAGGGCTTCTTCTCGGAACGTTTCCGATCGCAGCGCCCCTGATCGGGACGCTTCCGACCGCGACAACGAGCGCGACCCCCTCTTCCACCTTTCGATCATGGACGCCCCACCGCCCACCTGCCGCAAGCCCGTCCCATCTCCAGCTCCCTGGAAGATGCGGAACGGAGCTTTGGATTCGGGAGATGTTTTCGCCAAGAAACGGGCAAAGGGACAGGACGTCCCGCGAGCAAAGACGCGCACGGCACCCGGCGCTCGACCCTTCTTCGAAGCGCATACCGGGTATCCGACGCCTCGCACGCCCGCCTGCGATCCCGTCCCTTTCGCAAAAGAGACGGGCCGAAGCCCGCCCCTTTCGTCACGTCATCGCTTCTTGCGAGAGCGCTTCTTGCCCGCTGACTTCGGCGCTTGCCTCGCGCCGCTCTCGGCGGCTCCTCCCTTGTCAGACGCCCCCTCGGCCCCGCATGCCTCCTCGGAAGCGCCCTCGTTGGCGTAGAACTCCTTGAGGCGCGGATCGCCCGGAAGGTACCCCAGGTAGCAGCGCTGCACCTCCGGCCCGTACTTCTTCACGAGCTTGGCGTATTTCGGCTCGCGCTGCTTCCAGATGGTGTAGAGCGGAATGGCCACCGAGATGGTGGAGTAAGCGCCGCACACCAGGCCGATGGCCATGGCGAACGCGAAGTCCTTCAGCGTCTCGCCGCCGAACGCGAGCATGGCCACCACGGGGATGAGCGAGGACAGCGAGGTGTTGAGCGTGCGGATGAACACCTGGTTGACCGAGCGGTTCGCCATCGTCGCGAACGTGCACGAGCCCTCGTCGCCCTTCATGTTCTCGTTGATGCGGTGGAACACGACCACCTTGTCGTAGAGCGAGTAACCCAAGATGGTGAGCAGCGCGGCCACGGCGTTCGGCGTGACCTCGCGCCCGACGAGCGCGTACACGCCCACGACGATGATGATGTCGTGGAGCAAAGCCACGATGGCCACGACGCCCATCTTGTACTCGAAGCGAATGGCGATGTACGCGATGATCAGCGCGAAGGACACCAGAAGCGCGATGAGGGACGACTGGACCACGCTCGCACCCCAGTCGGGCCCGATGGTGGACACCTCGAACGAGTCGGCCGACCAGCCGAACTGTCCGGCCACCTGGTTTGCCACGTCGGTGGCCGCGTCGGGAGAGGTGTTCGACGTGCGCACGAGGAACCCTTGCTCCCCGTCGCTCACCGCCGTCTGCACCACGGCATCGGGCTCGCCCGCGTCGGAGAACGCGCTGCGCACCTCCTCGATGCCCACGTCGCCGGTGGCGCGGAAGTTGATCGAGGTGCCGCCCTGGAACTCGATGCCGAAGTTCAGCCCGCGCACGCCCACGACGACCGCCACGGCCGCGATCATGACCGCAGCGATGATGAGGAACGTCCGACGATGGCCCACGAAGTTGATGTCGCGCTTGATGAAGCGGCCCTTGACCTTGCGCGGAAGCCGCCCCGCCTGTTCGGCCGCGACGAGGTCCTGGCAGTCCTTGACGTCCCAGAAACCCGGATGCTTCGCGATGGCGCGCGGGGCGAGCAGGCGGATGAGCGGCATCATGAACACGAGCATCGCGACCACGTTGCAGGCGATGCCGAGCGCGAGCGTCAGGCCGAAGCCCTTCACCGAGGCGCTGGCCAGGAAGAACAGGGTGAGCGCCGAGACGAGCGTCACGAGGTCGGCGTCGATGGCGGTGCTGATGCCGTGGCGCACGCCCGTGATGGAGGCCGCTCGCACGCTTCTGCCCATGCGCACCTCCTCGCGGACGCGCTCGAGCACGAGGATGGACGCGTCGGCCGCCATGCCGATGGTCAGCACGATGCCCGCGATGCCCGCAAGCGACAGGCTGAACAGGCCGAAACGCGACAGCAAGGCGAGCAGGCCCAGGTAGAACACGCCGAACACGGCCATCATGGCCGCAGCGACAAGCCCGAGGCCCCGGTAGAACGCCAAGAGGTACAGAAGCACGACCGCAAGTCCGACGGCCGCCACGAGCACGCCGGAGGCGAGGGCGTCTTGGCCGAGCGTGGGGCCGACGGTCTGGCTCTGCGCGTACTCGAAGCTCACGGGAAGCGAACCGCTCTCGAGCACGGTCTGCAGCGCCTTCGCCCCATCGAGCGTGTAGCCTCCCGTGATGGACACCTCGCCGTTCGGTATCTCGGACTGCACGGCGGGCGCGGACTGCACCTCGTTGTCCAAGATGATGACGATCTTGCCCTTGCTCGGCGCGAGCTCCTTCGTGGCCTCGGCGAACGCAGCCGCCCCTTCGGAGTCGAGCTTCACGTTCACCGCGTAGTCCGCAGACGTCTCGGACTCCTTGCCAATGCTCACGTTCGTGATGT
>CBJMC01400__coassemble_2204_pt1 | contig 9110 bp, 7 predicted proteins | sample CBJMC01400__metabat2_low_PE_024 | metagenome-assembled genome bin CBJMC01400 | reverse complement strand
TTGATGACCTTCGGACCCGCGTAATACTCTCCGTACTCGGCCGTGTTGGAGATGGAGTAGTTCATGAAGTGGATGCCGCTCTCGTACATGAGGTCGACGATCATCTTCATCTCGTGGTACACCTCGAAGTACGCCAGCTCCGGCGGGTAGCCCGCCTCGGTGAGCGTCTCGAAGCCCGCCTTGATCATCTCCACGAGGCCGCCGCACAAAACCGCCTGCTCGCCGAACAGGTCCTCTTCCGTCTCCTCCTTGAACGTGGCCTTGATGATGCCCGAGCGAGCGCCGCCCACGCCCCAGCAGTACGACAGCACCACGTCCCACGCGTCGCCGGTGGCGTCCTGCGCCACGCAGGCCAGATCGGGCACGCCCGAGCCCTCCGTGAACTGGCGGCGCACGATGTGGCCGGGGCCCTTCGGCGCGCACATGACCACGTTCACGTCCTCAGGCGGCACGATGTAGCCGTAATGGATGTTGAAGCCGTGGGCGAACGCGAGCGTGTCGCCCGCCTTGAGATGCGCCTCGATGTGATCCTTGTACACCTGCGCCTGCAGCTCGTCGGGCACGAGGATCATGATGAGGTCGGCTTCCTCGGCGGCCTCGTCCATCGTGCAGACCTTCAGGCCCGCCTCCTCGGCCGCGGCCCACGACGACGAGCCCTCGCGCAGACCCACGCGCACGTCGCAGCCGGAGTCCATGAGGTTGAGGGCATGGGCGTGGCCCTGGCTCCCGTATCCGATGACGGCGATCTTGCGTCCCTGGATGATCTGCGGATCGACGTCCTGCTCGTAATAGATGGTGACAGCCATGTTCTCTCTTCCTTTCTTGTTGGCTGCGGTTACCTTTCTTGTCCCGCCGCTCCGACGAGCGGCGACGAGGCCGGCGTTGCAGGCGCTAAGGCGCTTTTCGCCGGCCCTGCCGGACCGGGGGCGCTCACGCGTCCTTGCTGTTGCGCGACATCGCGATCTTTCCCGTGCGCGTGATCTCCTTGATGCCGTAGGCGCGGAAGAGGTCCTCCATGCCCTTGAGCTTGCTCTCGTCGCCGGTGGCCTCGATGGTGAGCGAGCTTCGGCCCACGTCGACGATCTTCGCGCGGAACACGTTCGCGATCTCGATGATCTCGCCCCGGCGGTCGGGGGGCGCGTTCACCTTGAACAGCACCAGCTCGCGTTCGATGGCCCCCTCGTCGGTGAGGTCGGTGATCTTGTGCACGCTGATCAGCTTGTGCAGCTGCTTGGTGATCTGCTCGTAGGCCACCTCGTCGGCCTTCACGATGGCCGTGACGCGCGACATGGTGGCGTCCTCGGTGGGGCCCACGGACAGCGATTCGATGTTGAATCCGCGCCGCGAGATGAGGCCCGTCACGCGCGACAGCACGCCGGGCTTGTTCTCCACCAAGACGGACAGGATGTGCCTCATCGGTCCTCCCCCTTCCCGCCGCGCTCGTCGGACGCGTCGGGCACGCCCTCGCGCACGGCCCCCACGGCCGCGTCGATGGCCCCGATCACGTCGTCGAGCGCGCGCCCCGGCGCCACCATGGGGTACACGTTCTGCTCGCGGGAGACGGCCACGTCGAGCAGGTAGGGGCCGTCGCTTTCCAGCATGCGCGCAAGCGCCGCGTCCACCTCGTCGGGCCGCTCCACGCGCTCGGCCCGCCAGCCGTACGCCTCGGCCAGCTTCACGAAATCCGGGCACGCGTCCAGAAGCGTGGAGGAGTAGCGCTCGTCGTAGAACAGCTTCTGCCATTGGTGCACCATGCCGAGGCACCGGTTGTCCAAGACGAGCACCTTCACCGGCACCCGATGGACGGACGCCGTGGCCATCTCCTGGCTGTTCATCTGCAAAGATCCGTCGCCGGCCACGCACACCACCGTCTTGTCGGGACACCCGAAGGCGGCTCCGATGGCGGCCGGGAACCCGAACCCCATCGTGCCCAGGCCGCCGGAGGACAGAAAGCTGCGCGGCACCTCGCGCGCGATGTGCTGCGCAGCCCACATCTGATGCTGGCCCACCTCGGTCACGACGATGCTCTTCTCGGGGTCGAGCGCGTCGGAGAGCCTCTTCATGACCACCTCCGGCACGACCTCGCCGGGGCGGTCGCCCACGTTGGGGTGGTAGAACGGATGGCGTTCGCGCCATTCGGCGATCCGGGCCAACCATTCCTCCGTGGCAGGGCAGGCGCCCTCCTTGGAAAGCTGGGCGACGACGCCTTCGAGCACGCCCTTGAGGTCGCCCACGATGGGCACCTGCACCTCGCGCACCTTGCCGATCTCGGCCGGGTCGATGTCGATGTGGATGACGTCGGCGTGCGGCGCGAACTCGTCGAGCTTGCCCGTCACGCGGTCGGAAAAACGCGCCCCCGCCGCGATGATGAGGTCGCTTTCGGTCATGGCGAGGTTCGCGTACTTCGAGCCGTGCATGCCCACGGGGCCCAGGTTGAGCGGATGCGACGCGGGAAACGCCCCTTTTCCCATGAGCGTGGTGACCACGGGTATCCGCATGGCCTCGGACAACTCCACAAGCTCTTGGGACGCGCCCGAGGACACCGCGCCGCCGCCCACGTACAGGACGGGGCGCTTCGCCTGCCCGATGCGGGCAACCGCTTGCTTGACCTGCTTCGCGTTGCCGCGGTAGGTGGGCTTGTACGAGGGCAGGCTGACCTCGTCGGGATACTCGAACACGAGCCGCTCGCTGGCCACGTCGCTCGGCACGTCGATGAGCACGGGGCCGGGGCGGCCCGTCTTGGCGATGTGGAACGCCTCGCGAAACGTGCCCGCGAGTTCGTCGGCGGACTGCAAAAGGTAGCTGTGCTTGACGACGGGCATCGTGATGCCCACGATGTCGGACTCCTGGAACGAGTCCGTCCCGATGACGCCGCGCGGCACCTGGCCCGTGATCACCACGAGCGGGATCGAGTCCATGTAGGCCGTCGCGATGCCGGTGACCGTGTTCGTGGCGCCCGGTCCGCTCGTCACGATGGCCACGCCCACGTCCCCCGTGGCGCGCGCGTAGCCGTCGGCCTCGTGCACCGCCCCCTGCTCGTGGCGCGCGAGCACGTGGGTGATCTGGTCGGAGTCGTACAGCGCGTCGTAGATCTTGATGGCCTGGCCGCCCGGGTATCCGAAGACGAGCCGGACGCCCTCGGCCTCGAGCGACGCCACCACGGCCTGCGCGCCCGTCATCTCGAGGCCCTGCTTCGCCGTGCGGCTCCCGAGGCCGCGCGGCGCGCCCTTGGCGGCGGCCGTCGCGGGCCGGGGCCGTTCGTTCGCTGGCTTCGTCATGACACGTACGCCCCCTCGTCGGCCGACGAGACGAGCTTGGCGTACTTCGCCAGCACGCCGTGGTCGTGCTTCTGCGCCGGCGGCTGCCACGCCGCGCGTCGGCGCGCGAGCTCGTCGTCGTCCACCTGCAGCGTGAGCGCCCCTCCCTCGATATCGACGGTGATGAGGTCCCCTTCCTCGATGAGCGCGATGGGGCCACCCGCCGCGGCCTCGGGGCTCACGTGCCCCACGGCCGGCCCCTTCGTCGCGCCCGAGAAGCGCCCGTCGGTGATGAGCGCCACGGACGTGGACAGGCCCATCCCGCAGATGGCCGAGGTGGGCGTGAGCATCTCGCGCATGCCCGGGCCGCCCTTCGGGCCCTCGTAGCGGATGACCACCACATCGCCGGCCACGATCCGTCCGGCGTTGATGGCCGCGCACGCTTCCTCCTCGCTCTCGAACACGCGCGCAGGGCCGGTGTGCTTAAGCATGGAGGGATCCACGGCGCTCTTCTTCACGATGGCGCCGTTGGGCGCGATGTTGCCGTGCAAGACGCGCAGGGCGCCAACCGGGGAGAACGGGTTGTCGTGCGCGCGGCATACCTCGCCGTCGGCCGGACGGGCGCAGTCGCGCAGATACTCGTCGAGCGGCCCCATACAGGTGAGCGCGCTGCGGTCGAGCAGCCCCAGCTCGGCCAGCTCGTGCATCACCACCGGCACGCCGCCCGCCTCGTACAGGTCGGAAAGCGGGCGCGGGCCCGAGGGGGCCAGCTTCACGAGGTGCGGCGTGCGCGCGCTCGCGGCGTCCCAGTCGTCCATCGTGATGGGATGCCCCGCCTCGCGCGCGATGGCCGTGAGGTGCAGCACCGTGTTCGTGGAACCGCCGAAGGCCATGTCGCACTCCATGGCGTTGTGGATGGCCGCCGCGCTCACGATGTCGCGGGCGCGCACGCCCTTCTCCAGAAGCTCCATGACCTTCATGCCCGCGCGCTTCGCGAGGCGGATGCGCTCGGAGTACACGGCGGGGACGGTGCCGTTGCCGGGAAGCGCGATGCCGAGGGCCTCGCACAAACAGTTCATCGAGTTCGCCGTGAAAAGCCCCGAGCAGCTGCCGCAGGTGGGGCAGGCGTGGTCCTCGTGGTACTTCAGCTCGTCCTCGGTCATCGTGCCCGCCTGCACCCGGCCCGCGCCGTCGAAGAGCGTGTTGAGGTCGGTGGAGGGGCCGCGCCCGCCCGGACGGGTGCCGGCGAGCATCGGGCCGCCCGACACGAACACCGTGGGGATGTTCACGCGCAGCGCGCCCAAAAGCATCCCCGGCACCACCTTGTCGCAGTTGGGGATGCACACCATCGCGTCGAAGGCGTGGCCCTGCACGGCGCATTCCACGCTGTCGGCGATGACCTCGCGCGACACGAGCGAGTAGTGCATGCCGTCGTGGTTCATGGCGATGCCGTCGCACACGCCGATGGTGGATATCTCGAAGGGCACGCCGCCGGCCAGGTAGATGCCGGCCTTCACGGCCTCGGCGATCTTGTCGAGGTTGTTGTGGCCGGGGATGATGTCGTTGCGCGAGTTCATCACCGCGATGAGCGGGCGCTCCAACTCCTCGTCGGTGACCCCGTCGGCCTTGAGCAGGCTGCGGTGGGGGGCGCGCGCCGTACCGCATCGCACGGCATCGCTTCTCAGCTGCATGCGTCCGATCCTTTCTCCCGATGCCGCGCCCTGCCGGCCGCGGCGTTTCCGCCCATAAAAAAATCCCGCTGCAGGCAGGCTGCACCAGGACCTCAGAAGGAAGGAGGGCGCGCCGCCGACGCACGCGCGCCGCGGCTGCTCTCGATCGGACCGATAACGGGGTCGCCGGTTCAGCCTACTTGCCCCGCGCGCCGTCGGAGATCGTCCGAGTGCGTCGCGCGACGTTCGCGCCGAACTGCTCGGAGGTGGCGTTCAGGCCGCCCACCGCCGGCTCGCAGCATCCGCCGGCTCTCTGGAGATGGGTTCGTCCCTACTGTCCTCGTCAACGCATTTCGCCTATGAACTTGTCGAGCGGAAGTATACCCCCGCGCCCATCCTTTCCCGCGCGCGCCGCGCGCGCCCTTCACAAAAGCCACAAACCGCATCGCGCAACGCGCCCGAGCGCGCCCTGGCGCGCTCGAAGCGCCCTCGCGCCCTGGCGCGCTCGAAACGGCCTCGCACCTGACACCCTCTTCCGGACGTCCCCTTCGGAGGAAAGCCCATCGGGTCGCCGAGCCCGAGAGGCCGCGCGGAAGCAGCCGGGCGACGGCGATTCGGAAGTGCGGCGGGTTTCGCGCCCGAAAGCGCCTCGTGGGCGAACAGGAGGGGTCGCCGCCGTCTTTGCGCCGACGCGCGAAGGCGCGCGCCCTCCGCCCATCGTCGCGCGCCGCAAGCCCTGCCCGCTTCCTGATGCGGGCCTTTGCCCTCGCAACGTGTCGGACGGCTGACCGATCGGCCAAGGCAGGGAAACGGCTGGCCGAACGCGTGCGAGACGAGCGCGCCCGCGTCGTACACTCGCCTTCCGCCACGGGGCCCCGCGCAGGGGCCCCTCCCGTCTGGAACCGAGAAAGGAGGCATCCGCATGGCGTACCGGGCGTTCCCCTGCTTCGTCACCCGCAGCGCGAAACGCGAGGCGCACGCCGATCCGTACGCGACCGAGCGGAGAAGCCTCCCCAACCGCACCCACGGCATCTCCTACGCCTCGTCCCCGCGCCGCTCTGCGCGCATCAGGACTTACACCCCCTCCGAGGCCGTCCGTCCCGCAAGCGCCTCTGCGCAAAGCGCGCCGCCCGAGGCCGTCGACCTCAAACGCGTGCTCGCCGCCGTGCTCGTCATGCTGCTCGTCTTCATCCTGTCGGCGTTTTTGGGCATATACGCGGCCCGCGCCGCGAGCAGCCTCCTCGGCGACGAGGCGGGCGCGTTCGCAAACCCCTTCGGCGCAGACAACGAGACGCGCGCCGAAAGCCTAAGCGCGCCGCAGTCGACCTGGGAGGAGGGCAGCGTTCCCGAGCTTTACCAAGACGACCCCCAGTGGGCCGACCGGCCTTACGGATCGAGCACCATCGGAGCGGCGGGCGCGGCACCCGTGTGCCTGGCCATGGTGCGCGTGGCCGTGACCGGCGATGTCCAAACCGACCCCATCGACGTGGCGTCGTTCTCGCAGCGCAGCGGCTACGCCGACTCGCCCGACGCCACCGCCCTGCTCACCGACGGAGCGGCAGAGCTCGGCCTAGCCGTGAGCGCCGTGGACGCGAGCGAGATGGCCCTGCGTCGCGAGATCGTGGCGGGGCGGCCCGTCATCGCCGTCGTGGGCGCGGGGGTGTTCGGCCCCTCGGCCACCTACGTGGTGCTCTCGGACATCGACGAGGGCGGGCGGCTCGTGATGAACGACCCGCTCAGCGACGAGCGCACCTCGCGCCGCTGGACCTTCGACGAGGTGCTCGGCCAAACGACCGCACTGTGGTCGTACGCGAGCGCCGGCTAGCGCATGCTCGCAAGGCCGTCCTGGCGGGCCACCTGCACGCGCGCCGAGTGGCCCGCGCGCTCGACCACCTCGGCCAGCGCCTCCCCCGGAAGTCGATAGGTGTTGTTGTTCTGCGAGACGTGAAGGGCCGTCACCTGCTCGAGCGCGTCCGACAGCAGCGCCTTCAGCTCCTCGGCCGCCTGCGCGTTCGACAGATGGCCCCGGTCGGACGCCACGCGGCGCTTGACCGGATAGGTATACGGGCCGTCCCAGAGCATCCGCTCGTCGTGGTTGCTCTCGAGCGCGAGCAGCCTCGCGCCGCGCAGGGCCTCGTGCGCCTCCCCCGTCACGACGCCCGTGTCGATCATGAACCCGACGACGTCACCCCCTTCTGCCTCGAACCGAAACCCGCACGACGACGCCGCGTCATGCGAGGTGCGGAAGACGTGCGCCTGCATGCCCGCGAGCGAGAGCGCGTCCCCCGCTCGTAGCTCGCGCATGTCGCACGTTCCTTCGAGCACGGCGATCTCCTTGCTGGCCGCGCGCACGGCGGCGTCGGCGTACACCGTCGGCTCGACGCCGAGCTTCGCAAGGCCGCGCATCACCACGCCGAGACCCTTCGTGTGGTCGGTGTGCTCGTGCGTCACGAGGACGGCCGCAAGCCGCGCCGGATCGAACCCCGCCTCCTCACAGCGCGCGAAGAAGTCGCGCTTGCAGATGCCGCAGTCCACGAGCACGCCCGCGCCCGTCGCCGCGTCCTCGACGACGGCCGCGTTGCCGCGGCTCCCGCTTGCCAGCACGTGCACCGCCAGCCGACGTTCCATGACAGCCCTCCCCGCCTTCTACAGCTGCTCGATCACGCCCACGACCAGGCGCGCGAAGTCGCCCTCGCGCGTCTTCGCCACGTCGAGCACCTCCGCACCCGTGGGGCTCGCCCCCTCGATGCCGCAGCCCATGTTCGACACGAGCGATATGCCGAGCACCCGCATGCCCACATGCCGCGCGGCGATGACCTCCTCGCACACGCTCATGGCCACCGTGTCGGCACCCCACGAGCGGAACATCCGGATCTCGGCCGGCGTCTCGAAGCTCGGGCCGAGCGCGCCGAGGTACACGCCCTCTTGCACGCGGATGCCGCCCTCGGCGGCCACGTCGTGGGCGATGGCGCGCAGCTCGGGGTCGAACGCGTCTTTCATGGAGAAGAAGCGGTCGGAGAGGTTCGCCGGATCGGGCGCGGCGACGGGGTTGCGCCCCGTGAAGTTGATCTGGTCGGCCATGATGCAGAAGTCGCCCACCTCGTAGTCCGGGTTGAGCGCGCCGGCCGCATTCGTGGTGATGAGCGTGCGCACGCCGAGGCGCTCCATGAGCCACACGGGATACGCCACCTCCTGCGCGTCGTTGCCCTCGTAGCCGTGCAGACGGCCCTGCATGGCCAGCACGCATTTGCCGCCGAGGGTGCCGCACACGAAGCGGCCCACATGCCCTTCGGCCGTGCTCGTCTTCATGCGGGGGACTTCGACGTAGGGGATGCGCGCCGCGTCCTCGATCTCGTCGGCGAGCGGGTTCAGGCCCGAGCCCAAAACGAGGCCGACCGTCGGCTCGCGGCCCTCCAGCCGCCGGCGCAGCACGTAGGCCGACAGCGTGAGGTTGTCGTCGAGGATATTGCGTTCGAGCATGGCGCGTCCTTTCCCGATGGGCTTCCCGCCATTATAGCGGTCGCCGAACGATGCGGCGCAGTGTTCGGATGGCGAAAAATCGCCGAAGTCGGAAGATCTGCGGGGAGCGCGGCGTCTTACGAGACGGGCGGCGGTCGCTCAGCCGCGCAACGTCCCAGGTCACGAACATCTTGCCTTTGAAAACGGAGCGCACGACGGGATCCGGCTTTCCGACTTCGGCGATTTCTCGCCATGCGCGGCCCGATCCGCGCCGCGCAGAGGGGCCGGCTCCCCTACGCGACCGGCTTGCGAACCGTGAGCACGCGGGGGCGGCCGGCGAGGTCGGGCACGACGCGCGCATCCTCGAAGCCGGCCGCGCGCGCGAGGGCCGCGGCTTCGTCGAGGCGCGTCTCGTGCAACTCGAAGGCCGCGCCGCCGCCCGGCTTGAGCGCGCGGGCGCACCACGGCAGCAAGCGGCGCAGCACGTCGAGGCCGTCCTCGCCTCCATCGAGCGCGAGCGCAGGCTCGAAATCGGCCACCTCGCGCGGAATCTCGGAGAGCACGGAGGCGGGCACGTACGGCGGGTTCGACACGACGAGGTCGAGCCGGCCCATCGCGCTCGCGGGAACGCCCTGGCCCAAGTCGCACTGCACCACCCGCACGCGGTCGGACAGGCCGAGAGCGTCGACGTTCTCGCGCGCAAGCGCCACCGCCTCCGGCGCGA
>CBJMC01400__coassemble_2180_pt1 | contig 9197 bp, 7 predicted proteins | sample CBJMC01400__metabat2_low_PE_024 | metagenome-assembled genome bin CBJMC01400 | reverse complement strand
GCATCCTCTCTCGCAGCAACCGCGCAATCGTCGCACACCGCCGTGCGCCCTTACCGCCTCGGAAGCGCGCGCTTGACGGCATGGGCGCACACGACAGCCGCCACCAACTTCACGGAATCGGGAATCAAGAAGGGCGCCACCGCCACGGCGAATGCGGCGGGCAGATCGACGCCAGCCACCAACATGTATTGGAAGCACCCGCATGCGTACGATACGACAACGAACGCAACGCACGCAGCCAGATCGGCAGCCACCTGCGCAAACCCTCCTCGATCCGCGAGCGACGAGAACGCGTGGCGCAGCGCCAAAGCCAACGCGGCCCCCACGAGAAAGCCCCAGAGAAAACCGCCCGTCGGCCCCGCGAGCACGCCCAGCCCTCCGCGCATGGACGAGAACAGCGGCAACCCCACGCCGCCCAGAATCAGATACCCCGCGATGGCCGCCAAGCACTCCTTCGGAGCGAGCGCAAGCAACGCGAACACCATCACAAACGTCTGCAGCGTGAACGGCACCGGCCCCAACGGCACAGACACCCACGCCGACACGCTCATGAGCGCGATCGTCAACCCCACGAACGCAACCGAGCGGGTCCGCGACGCCGTGCCCGCGCCTTTCGCCCCCGCACCCCTCGTTCCCCTTTCCCTTTCCCGAGCCGTCGTCGACGCTTCCGCGTCCGTCATCGCCGCCGGTTTCTCACCCATATGCGCTTCCTTTCCACAAGATCCGTCAAAACAGCCTTGTAGTATAGGGAAGCTCGCAGGTTCGCGTAACCTGCGGGCTTCCAACAGGGTGACAATCGGGGTGACGAACGTCGCGGGCTGTGGGCTGGGGCGCGGCAGGAGACGGGGATACTGCCGCGTCCGCGAGATGATAAAGCGCAACAAGCCTTTTGGGAGCGTGACAGTATCCCCGTCCCCTGCCACGCCCCCGTCACGCCACCGCACGCTTGCTTGAACCACTCGCGCTTGTTCAGCACGTGCGGCCCGCCCCCTTCCGCACCGCTGCACGCGGGCGCATCCACGCTAGAACCGCGCTTTCAGCTCGCCGCGCTCAAGCTTGCGAAGACGCCCCACTTCCACCACCACGAACACCGCCGTGGTGAAAATGGCCAAAAAGTCGGCCGCCGGCGTGGCGAAGTACAGCGCATCGAGGCTGGTGAACTGCGGGAACCACCCCGGAAGCAGCATCGGCAGCACAATCAGCAGCGGGATGAGGAACAGGATCTGGCGCGTCAGCGACAAGAAGATGGACTTCAACGGCTGCCCCGTGGCCTGGAAATAGTTCGACCCCACGATCTGGAAGCCCACAAGCGGCAGCATGAACAGCTGCACCTTGAGCGCGAACACCGTGAAATCGCGTAGCGAATCGCTCGTGATGCCGAAGAACCCGACGATCTGGTCGGGGAACAGGTGCACGAGCGACCACAGCACCACCGCGATGCCCGTCGCGCCCACGCTGCCGCACCACAGCGTCTTCTTCACGCGCCCGAACAGGTGCGCGCCGTAGTTGAAGCCGAGCAGCGGCTGGATGGCGATCGACACGCCGATGAGCGGCAGCACGGTGAACATCGCCACGCGCTGCACCACGCCGATGGACGCGAGCGCCCCCTCGGCGCCCAATGCGCTTTCTGCGCCGTACATGTTCAGCAGGTTGTTCAGCACGAAGTTCACCACGGCCATGCCCGCCTGCACGGCGAAGCTGGCCAAGCCGAGCGAGAGGATGAGCCGCACCGTACGCGCATGCAGGCGCAAGAAGCGCAGATGCAGCTTCATGGGCACGTTCTTCGTGAGCGTGAAGTACCACAGCACCGTGGCGCATGAAAGGGCCTGACCGCACACCGTGGCCAGCGCGCTGCCCTGCACACCCCATCCCAGCACCATCACGAACAGGAAGTTGAACACGGTGCACGACACGGCGCCGATAACCATGGTTCCGAGCGCGCGGTTCGGCGCACCGGCCGTGCGGATGAAGTTGTTCACGCCCATGCCAATGCACTGGAACACGAAGCCGAGCGAAATGATCTGGATGAACGCACGCGCGTACTCCCAGTCCTCCGGCGTGGCGCCCGACACGCCGAGCAGCGCGTCGATGCACGCGGGGATATGGGCGACCACGGCCACGACCACCGCGAACATGATGGCCAGGCACACGGTGTTGCCCAAGCTGCGCTCGGCCTCCTCGCGGTTGCCCTCCCCCATGCGCAGCGCCGCCAGCGCGTTGCCGCCGTTGCCCACGAGCATGGCGATGGCCATGAACACCGTCATGATGGGCATCGCCACTGTGGCGGTGGCCAAACCGATCTCGCCCATGGCCTGACCGAGGAAGACGGAGTCGATGACGTTGTACGCGCCGTTCACCAGCATGCCGAGAATGGACGGAATGGCGAACTCCACGATGAGACGCGGAATGGACGCCGTGCCCATGCGACCGACCTTGTCGTCGCGCTCAGGACGCTTGGGGCCTCCTTCGGCGGGCTCGATGGGAGCCTGCGCCGGCGCGCTCGTCGGCGCCGAAGCGCGGTTTGCTTGTTCGTCCTGGTCGGACGCGTGATTCGTCATCGTCGCTGCCATGCCTTCGTTGCTGCCTTTCGCTTCTATGATTTTGCGTAACACTTTATTGTATCGTATCGGTAAGCTCTTTCGCAACAAACCGACCATTCGAGCGAAGTCATGCCCAACCTCCCTCCAATGCGACGCTCCCGCATGCTATAGTGAACCTGGCCAACCGGCCCAGAGCAAGCCGACGGATGCCGAGATGCACAAGGGGAGGGCAGGGGATCGTGTATCGGATGAAGGAGTTCTCGGCCATGACCGGACTGCCGCAATCGAAAGTCCGATTCTACGAAAAGCACGGACTCGTCCTCTCGGATCGGCAAGAGAACGGCTATCGCGTGTTCACGCCCGAAGATGCGTTTCGCTCGAACGCCTTTCGCACGCTCCTGCAATACGGGTTCAGCATCGACGAGGCCGTTGCGATGCTCGATGAGAAACAGGGCACAGAGGATTTTGAACGATCACTGCTTCGTCAGCAGGAAAAACTCCGTCGAGAAGCCGACCTCATCGCGTACCGCCTGAGAAGGCTCGACAGCACGCTTGGCGCCATCAAGTCCGAACCCGGTTCAGGGTTCGAGCTGGTCGATGCCGCCGACCAGGTGTACATCAACTCCTCGCACGGTCGCGATTTTCGCGTATCGCTTGAAAACGAGAGGACCATCTCACAATACTACGACCTTTTGAGCATCACCAGCTGCGCGCGAATCATCAAGAAAGACGACCTGCTCGACAACCGCCCCGTTGTCGATCCGGATTACGTGATGACCATGCCCGAGCACGAAAGCTATCGCCTCGACGAGCAAGCCCAAGCACAGGTGAAGCGCCTGTGCCTGGGGAAGTGCATACGCTTTCGCAGGCAGGCCACCCGAGAGGAAAGCGTGAGGAAAGAGACGTTCGCAGACCTGTTTGAATACCTTGAAAGCCACGGATACCGGCTCCGCAGCGACCTCATGCTTTTCCCTTCGTTTCTCAACCTTGACGGCTTGGGAAGCGACATCGAAACGCTCTACGTTCCCATCAGCTGACAGCGAAAGCCCCGGGGCGGGCGGCATGCGCCGCACCGCCAACCGGGGCCTTGTCGAAAACGCGAGAAGCCTCGTTAGTACAGCGGCTCCTCGTCGGGCGCGTACACATGGCACTGCGTGCAATAATTGTACGTGACCTCCCTGTCTTTCGCATGGCAGTTCACGCACGAGTTGTACCCGCCGTGCAGCGAATCGTGCGGATTCCAATCGCCCAGATCGGCGGTCAGCTCGGCCACCGCCTCGTAGCTGCCACCATGACAGCTCATGCATTGCTCGTCCGAAACGTAAAACCCTGCTTCGGCAGATGTCGACGCCGCGTCCGCATTCGCATCAGACGATGCGACATCCGACGCCTTCTGAGGCGCGCAACCCGCAAGCGCCACGATGGCTGCAAGCGCAAGGCCGATGCAGACCAGTACGATGTTCGAGCGCATGGTCAGCCGCTTCATGCCTGACCTCCTTTCAACATGTGTTCTACCGCCACATAACCGAACGTCGCCGCACGACCCACCGACGTGCCGGGAATATGGCGCGGATAGTTGCCCGCATAGAAGTTGCCCGACACGTTCCCGGTCGCGTACAGCCCTTCGATCACGCGGCCCTCGGTGTCGAGCACTTGCGTGTCGCCATTGATGGTAAGCCCTCCCACCGTGGCCAAAATCACGCTGTTGGTGACGAGCGCGTAGTACGTGCCGCCTGTGAACGGAACGTTGTTACCGGTATAGCGATAGTAATCGGGGTCGCGCTCCAAGCCCTCCTCGAAAAAGCTGTTGTAGCGCGCCACCGTCTCCTCAAGCGCCGCCGCATCGATTCCCGCCTTCTCGGCAAGCTCCGAAAGCGACGAGGCTCGAAACAGATGACCCTTCTCCTCGTCGCGCTCGAGCTGCTTCTCGCCGCTCGGCTCGCTGTCCAGCGCCGATTGGATCATCGCCTGGTCGAAGATGTGGAAGCAGGTGTGGCCGCGACGCTTCTGCACGTTGATGGCGTTCGATAGGTACTGGCGCGCCTGGTTCTCATTCGCAAAGCGCGTGCCCTCCTCCGTCACGACGATGGAGTAGTTCATGGCTCCGGGGAAGTACACGCGCTTTTCGACGAACGTGGAGGGGGTGGCGTTGCTGAAGTTCATCACCGGATGCGGCAACGAATCCATATCGGCCCCCACTTTAAGCCCCATCATATGGCCGTCGCCGGTTGTTCCCCAGCTGGGGTTCCACCAGGTGGACGACTCGTAATCCTCGGGACGCACCCATGCCTGCATCATCTCGGGGTTCGCATCGTAGCCGCCAGTCGCCAGCAAAACGCCCTTCGACGCGTTGATGCGCACGTACGCGTCGCCCGCCTTGGCGATGCACCCGGTGACGCGCCCGCCCTCTTCGCGCACAAGCTGCACGGCGGGTGTTTCGTAGCGGACGGAAAGGTTGTCGTACGTCTCGGCAACCTTTCGCAGTTCCTTGCATACGTACAAACCGAACAGCCACGTGGTGCTGATGCCCTCGGGCATGCGGAAGTTGACGTAGCTGTCGATGACCGGGAAGCCGTTGTAGTTGGGTGCTTGGTCGAACTTGTACAGCTCCCAGCCCGAGCCGCCTTTGTCGAGCATGTCCTGCCAGAAGTCGGCGACTTCGCCCGAACGGCTCACATACGTCTCGATCGCGCAGGGATCGACGCGCCAGTCAGCCGCGCGGTATATCTCGTCTCGCAGCTGGGCGGGGTCGATCTCGATACCCTGCTCCTTTTGGAACCGGGCGCCCACCGCGCCGAAACTCTCCCAAGCCGAGCGGCCCTCGGTCATCTTCTCAAGCGTGATGGTCTGCGCGCCCTCTTCAGCCGCCTTGAGGCTGCCCATGAGGCCGCCGATGCCCGCTCCGATGATGAGCACCTCGCATTCCTCAGTGGAGGCGATCTCCGAGTCGGCGATATCTCGATCCTCGAACGCGATAGGCCCGCGAGGTCCGGGACATGCCGCCTTGCGCATCGGAAGCAGCGACGCGTCGTCGCCAAGCGCCTTCGAGTACAGGCTGGCGCCTTCGACGTCGACCGTCGCCCCCTCCTCCGCGAACGCCGCTTCTGCGCAGGGGAACATGAGCGCGCCGGCAGCTGCGACGCCGGTCGCCCCGGCGCCTCTGAGGAAATCTCGCCTTGAAAGCCTTATCCTCTCCATTCTCTCCTCCTTCATGATGCCTTGCTCCCTCGACACGCCGTCGTCGAAGGCGTGTCACATGGCAACGGTAGACCCTCAACATAGTCGAGGGTCAAGAGGCAGAATCGCAAAGGAGCAAAGAGGCGCAGCGCACTGTCGCCCGGAAGACACGCTTTTCGGCTCAAAAGCGTGTCTTCCGGGCGACAGTGTGCGGCTGCGCAACAGTGCGCGGCTGCTAGCGGACGTGGGCCTCGCCGGAAGCTATGGGGACCTCGGTGCCGTCGTGCGAGCGCAGGACCAAGCGCCCGCAAGCATCGACGCAAACGACCGCGCCGGCAGCGATCGGAGAGCCGTCGCGGCCCTCGATGGTCACCTCGCGGTCGGTCAGGCTCGCCCAAGCGTTGTACTCGTCGAGAAGGGGGGCGAACCCGTCGCGCTGCCACCGACCATAGAGCGAAGCGAACGCGGCAAGGAACTCGTCGAACACGCGATCGATCGCCCGAGACGCGCCGCCGAGGGCGAAATCCGCTTCGGGAGCGAGATCGAGCACGTAGGCGGCCTCGTTCTTGCCTCCCACGTCGGGGCGCTCGGCGGGCGGCGCCACGTTCACGCCGACGCCTACGCACACGCCGCCCCCCTGCGCCTCGCACGAGATGCCGCACAGCTTTGAAAAAGAGGCGAACGCGTCGGACGAGGTGCCATCGGCATCGCCGCGTGCGCAAAACCGCGGTTGCGCACGATGTTTCAGCGACGCCGAAACAGGCGAACTGGTGTTTTGCAAAAAAGCGGCAGAATTGGGATCGGAGAAACGTTCATGCCCGTGATTTTGCGCGGCAGGATCGAGGCCGACAGCGCACGCACGTGCGTCATGCAGGATGTCGCGATCAACCACCACGTCGTTCGGCCACTTGATGCGCACGGCCCCCGCAGTCGGCGCATCGACCAACGCGGCCACGGCGCGCCGGACGGCCATGCCGACAACGAGGCTCAACGTGGGCAGGGCGATGGGCGTCACCTGCGGACGCAGCAGCAGCGAGCAGTACAGGCCCCCTTCGGGGCTCGTCCACACACGCCCCTGCCGACCGTAGCCGCCGCTCTGACGAAGCGCGCGCACCACGAGCCCTTCGGCCTCGCCTGCATCGATGGCACGTTTGATCTCGTCGTTCGTGGAAGAGACTTCGTCGAAGAGAACGCTGCGAAACGAAAGGGCAGACGGCGCAAACCCCCCTTCTGCAGCACCGGCAGCGCGATCCGCAGACCCTTGCGCCCCGTCCCCGACGCCGTGCAAGGCGGGCGCGCGCCGCCCGCCGAGTTCGCTCACAGCCGCACGCTCTTCCCCACGCGCACAGCCGCGTCGGTCACCGGCGCATCGTTCGCCAGCACGTGACGCGGGCGCAGCTCCAACAGCGGCTTCACCACGAAATCGCGTTCCAACAGGCGCGGATGCGGCAAGGTGAGCTCGTCGGAATCCGCAACGTAGAGCTGGTAATCGAGGATGTCGAGATCGCACGTGCGCGGCCCGTTGGCGATCCCGCGCACGCGGCCCAAACTGTTCTCGATGGCGTGCAGGTAGCCCAAAAGCTCCTTCGGCGGGATGCCGGTGCGCAGCAGCACCACAGCGTTCACGAAGACGTCCTGGTCGAGATAGTAGGCGGGCTCGCTTTCATAGAAGCTCGATATGTCGACGATCTGGGAATCGGGCAGCGCGCACAACTCGGTGATGGCCTGGTTGAGCATGGCGATCTTGCCTTCGCGCTCCTCGCCCGGCTCGGCCACAAGCGGCACGTTGCAGCCCAGCCCCAAAAACGCGTATGGCCGCATGTCCTTAAGAGCCGCAACCGTGGCCGCCACGTTGTGCGTGCGCACCACGCTCGCCCCCAGCTCGCACGCCATCAGCGCTTCGGTCGCCGACACCTCGTCGCGATCGGTCGGACGCTCGATGCCGTAGGCGAACCCCAGATAGCTCTTGCGCGAAAGCGCCGCCATCACCGGATAGCCGAGCCGCGCGAACTCCTGGAAGTTCCGCACCATCTCAAGGGTCTGCTGCGGCGTTTTGCCGAAACCGGGGCCGGGGTCGAGGCAGATGCGCTCGCGCGCGATGCCCGCCGCCTCGAGCTCAGCCGCGCGGTCGGCCAGCCAATCGCGCACGTCGGCCACCACGTCGTCGTACGAGGGCGCGTCCTGCATCGTGGCCGGCTCGCCCTGCATGTGCATGGCCACGAGGCCGCAGTCGCCGCCCACCTCGAGCACGGCCCGCACCATGGCGGGGTCGCGAAAGCCCGACACGTCGTTCACGATGGCCGCGCCCGCCTCAAGGCACGCGCGCGCCACCCCGGCGTGCCGCGTGTCGATGCTCACGCACATGCCGCGCGCCGCCAACTCGCGCACCACGGGCAGCACGCGGGCCAACTCCTCCTCTTCGCCCACCGGCGCGGCACCGGACCGCGTGGACTCGCCGCCCACGTCGATGATGCGGGCGCTCTCCTCCACCATGCGCTCGGCATGCGCAAGCGCGGCGGCAAGCCCCTCGTGCTGGCCGCCGTCGGAGAAGGAATCGGGAGTAACGTTGAGGATGCCCATGACAATGGGCATCCTCGTGTCGAATTCGTAGGTTGAACAGCGCCAGATCATCGCTCGGTCGTGCCGCCTTCCCCTTCGCGACCCGCGTTCGCATCGGAAGGCGCGCTCCCAGCGCCCCCGTCCGCATCCGCATCCGCACCAGACGCGCTCGCGGCGCTCGCAGCGTCCGACCTCCTCGGAGCGGGCGCTGCGGCGGGGATCACCGGCTGGCCCGTCGGCGGCGGCAGCGTTTCGCCGCCCACTTCGACCGCATCGGCGCGCCCGCGGGCACCCGCCTCGCGCGCACCGTCCGCAGCGCCGCCGGCCGCCGGCCTATACGGCGGGTTCGGATCCTGGTCGCCCGGCTCCACCGGCTCCTCGCGCCAGTTGGGGTCGGCCATCTTCTCATCGCGAGCGCGGGCGGCGGCCTCCTCGGCCTCCTTGGCCGCAATGATCTCGTCCTCGTGCTTAAGGTACTCGTCCCACTCGTTGTCGAGCAGCGCTTGGCACGCCTCGCCCTCAACCGTCTCGCGCTCCAACAGCACGCTGGCCATGAGGTTCATCTGCTCGCGATGACTGTTCAGTATTTCGTAGGCGCGGTCGTGCGCGTCCTTCATGATGCGCGCCACCTCGTCGTCGATGCGCTTCGCCGTCTCCTCCGAGTAATCCTGCGTGTTGCCGTAGTCGCGGCCCAGGAACACCTCGTGGTTCGGCTGGCCGAACACCTGCGTGCCCAGCTCGGCGCTCATGCCGTACTGCGTGACGATGGCGCGGGCCATCTTCGTGGCGCGCTCGAGGTCGTTGCTCGCGCCCGTGGTGATGTCGTCGCAGAAGATCTCCTCGGCCACGCGACCGCCCATGAATACAGCCAGCTCGTCGCGCATCTCGCCGAGCGAGTTGAGAACCTTGTCCTCCTTGGGG
>CBJMC01400__coassemble_2066_pt1 | contig 9699 bp, 7 predicted proteins | sample CBJMC01400__metabat2_low_PE_024 | metagenome-assembled genome bin CBJMC01400 | reverse complement strand
GCGTGATCTACACGAAGGCGAACAAGGAGATCGCCGTGGCGTCCACCAAGTCGTTTCTGGGGCAGGTGGTGTCGCTCACGCTGCTTTCCATGCTGCTCGCCCAGGTGAAGGGCAAGCTCAAGACGAACCAGGTGCGCCTGCTGTTCCACGAGCTGGCCGACACGGCCGAGCAGGTGGAGCGCATCCTGGCCGAGTGCGAGCCGGCGGTGGATGCGGCCGCGCGGGCGTGCGCGGAGGCGAAAAGCGCGCTGTTCGTCGGGCGCGGCATGGGGGCGGCCATCGCATGCGAGGGCGCGCTCAAGCTCAAGGAGATCAGCTACCTGCACGCCGAGGCGTATCCCGCCGGCGAGATGAAGCACGGCCCCATCGCGCTCATCGACGAGGGCTTCCCCGTCATCGCGGTGGCCACGCAAAGCCCCGTCTACGACAAGGTGGTGTCGAACATCCAGGAGGCGAAGGCGCGCGGGGCGATGGTGGTGGCCGTGGCAACCGAGGGCGACGAGGAGATCGTCCGCCACGCCGACCACGTCATTCGCATCCCGAAGGTGCGCGACGCGTTCTCCGCCATCACGGCAAGCGTGCCGCTGCAGCTGTTCGCGCGCGCCATCGCGCTTGAGCGCGGCTGCGACGTGGACCAGCCCCGCAACCTGGCGAAGAGCGTGACGGTGGAGTAGGCGGGCGCCGCAGGCCCTGCCGGCGGGGCCCGCGGCGCAGGGGGCTTGCGGCTTGCGGGGTGCGTCGGTGCCGCAGGCGGGCGAAGCCTCCGGTCATCGCGCGGCTTCGTAATGCCCCGCCGCAGCTTCGCCGAGCAGGGCTCGTCCTGTTTGGGCGCGCGGCGCGATGGCGAGTGAACCATCGGGTTGTCTGGCGCGCGTCGAAGCGGACGGTGCTTCTGTGGCTTGGCGGGCTCGGGCGCTCTCTGCCAACTAGCGCGGGGTTGCGAGGACGGCAAGAGCGGCCCTGCCGGCGCTGGCAGTCTGGCGCGAGAACGCCTCGGCCGCCTGTTTGTCGCCAACGGCACCGTCGGTGCAGGCAGGCGAGGGCGGGCGAAGGCGACTCTGCAAAGGCAGGTCGTTCGACTCGAGCTTGGATGGGGGCGAATTTGAGGGGGGGGGGCGAGCCGTTCGACCGGCGAGTCCGAGACGATGTGGAAAGGGAAGGCATGAACGGAAACGAAGCGCTCGAGGGCCAGGTGGGGCTGGGCGTGGACATCGTGGAGATCGCGCGGATGCGGCGCATCCTGGAGCGCACGCCGCGCTTTCGCGAGCGCGTGTTCTCGGAGGACGAGCGCGCCTACTGCGACGCGACCGCCAACCCCGAGACGCACTACGCCACGCGGTTCGCCGCGAAGGAGGCCGTGGTGAAGGCGCTCGGCACGGGGTTCTCGCGCGGCATCGGCGTGCGCGACATCGAGGTGCGCCGCAACGCGAAGGGCCGTCCGGTCGTGGCGCTGCACGGGCGCGCGGCCGAGGTGGCGCGCGAGTTGGGCGTGCGCGAGCTGCCCGTGTCGCTGTCGTTCACGCACACCGAGGCCGTGGCTTGCGCGATGGCCATCACCGAGGACAGCGTGCGCGCAGCCGAGAAGCGCGTCGATCCCATGGAGGAGCTGTCGAAGCAGTTCAAGGAGGCGCGCGCCCTGCTCGACGAGATGGATGCCCCGCGCGCGAGCGGGGCTGGCGGGACGAAAGCCGCGGCGACCTCGGGCGGAGTCGGCGGCGCGGGGTCGCCGGCTCCGTCGGCGCCCTTGGCGGCAAGCGCCGAGGCGGTCGCGCGCGCCGGGGCGAAGGTGAAGGACGCCGAGAGGCCGAGGGGCGCGGCATGCGCGAAGGACGCGGCACCGGTAGTCGAAGTGCTCGTCGATGGGGCCGGGCCGAAGGACGCCGCATGCGCGAGGGGCGCGGAACCCGGCGCCGGGGCGCCGGACGCCGAGCCTGCGCCGAGATCCGAGGGCGTCGAGGGGGCGGGGCGCTGATGGTCGCCTGGGACGCGGCGCAGTACCTTGTGTTCGAGCGCGAGCGCACGCAGCCGGCCATCGACCTCGCGCGCCGCATCGCCGGCCGCCGCGTCGCGCGCGCTGTGGACGTGGGCTGCGGCCCCGGCAACAGCACGGCGGTGCTGGCCGCGGCGTTTCCGGACGCGGAGGTGCTCGGCGTGGACAGCTCTCCTGAGATGCTCGACGCCGCGCGCAGCGCCCATCCCGGGCTTTCGTTCGCGCACGCCGACGCGGCGGGAGGTCTGGCCGAGCTTGCGGGCTCGTTCGACGTCGTGTTCTCGAACGCGTGCCTCCAGTGGGTGCCCGACCATCCCGCCCTGCTCGCGCGGCTCATGCGCAAGGTGGCGCCCGGCGGCGTGCTGGCCGTGCAGGTGCCCGTGAACTACGACGAGCCCGTGCACCGCATCATCCGGGAGATCGTCGCCCGGCCCGCTTGGCGCGGCGCGTTCCCGCAGCCGCGGGTGCTCCACACGCTCGCGCCCGAGGAGTACTTCGACGTGCTTTCGCGCATCGCGACGGATTTCTCGCTGTGGCAGACTTCGTACTACCATCGACTCCCGTCCCACGAGGCCGTCTTGGCGTGGTATCGTGGCACGGGGCTGCGCCCGTACCTCAAGGCGCTCGGAGAGCGCGATCGCGCCCGGTTCGAGGCCGACGTGCTCGCCGAGGTGGAGAAAAGCTACCCCGTGCGGGAGAACGGCGAGGTGATGTTCCGCTTCCCCCGCCTGTTCTTCGTCGCCGAAGCCTGAGCGATCTGCGCAGGTCCCCGATCGCGGATCGCCGCGCCCGCCTCGGGCGCAGGAGCCGTGCGGCGGCGGGAGGGTCCGTTTGGCGGGCGCGTGCGATGTGCAGGCTCGGCGGGCGCGCAGAAGGGCGCCGCATGCCGGGCGCGAGCCCTGCGGGCGCGCGGAGGGGTGCGTCGCATGCGGTGTGCAGGCTCTGGGGGCGCGCGGAGGGGGCGCGTCGCGACGTGTCGGCCTTGGCGGGAAGGAGGCGGGGAAGTGGGGATGAGGGACGGTCTGCGAAAGGGGCTTCGCATGATCGCTTCGGAGCAGGTTGGATTCGGGCTTTTCGGCGCGCTCGTCTTGCTGGCGACGCATCGGTCGAGCCCCTTCGTGCTCGCGTCCGGCCTCTCTTCGTGGGCGCCGTTCGTGTTCGGGTTCTTCGGCGGCCTGTGCGTCGGCGGCGCAGCGCTCGCCTTGTTGCGAGCGCGGGCGTCGGGCGCGATCGGGACGCCCGCATCGCAGCGCTTTGAGAAAGCCCGCGCGGCGTTGGCGGCGTGCTGCCTGGTGGCAGGCGTGTTCTCTGCGGCAGGGGCGTTCTCGTTCGGCGTGGACATCTCCGCGCTCGGCATGCCGTGGTCGTTCGGCGGCGTAATCGCGGGTGCGGCGACGTCGGCGTTGCTCGCGCAGTGGGCCGAGCGGTTCGGCTCGCTTTCGCGCCGCGCCGCGTTCGCAAAGTCGGGTGCGGCGTGCCTCGTCGCGGCGGCGCTGAGCGCGCTTGCAGCGGTGCTGCCCGAATCCGCGGCTTTCGCGCTCGTCGCGGTGGAGGCCGCTGCGGCGGCGGTCCTTTTGTTCACGGGCGAGCCCTTCGGCTCCCCGCTGCCTTCCGACGACGCGACGACGTCCGAGGATGCTGCCGCCCACGCGTCCTCCCATGCGTCCGAACGCGCGCCCGGACGCAGCGCCTTGGCGTTCGCGGCTGCGGTGTGGAGGCCGGCGGCGGGCGCGCTCATCTGCCTCTTCGTGTTCGGGCTCACCTGGGACACCGACCGTTTGGGCGCTCCGCTCAACGACGGCGCTCTTTTGGCGTTCGAGAAGGTGGCGGGTTTCGCCGCGGCCGGCCTCGTCGTCGGGCTGCTCGCCCGGCGGGAGGGAGAGCGCGACCTGCTCGAGACGCTCGTCGGCTTCGTGCTGCCCCTTTTGCTCGTCACGTTCATCGTTCGCCCGTACCTTCTCGACTTCGTCGTCGACCCGATCGCGTTGGGCTTGATCGGCTTCGCACGCGAAACGGGCTTCGCGCTGTTTCTGGCGGCGGCGTGGCTCGCTCTTTCGACGCACGCGCGAGCCTGCGGCCTTCCTCCCGCGTTCGCCATGACGCTGTTCGCGGCGCTCGCCGGAGCGAGCGGTCTCGCGGGCCTGTACAGCCTGCCCGTCCTCGGAGCGGCCTCCACCTTCGTCGGGGCCGTCCTGTTCGCCCTGTACCTCGTCATCGTGGTGGTCGCCTCGATGGCGCAGCGCGGCCGCCTGAGCGCGCGCGACGCCCAGGCGATCGAGCGACAGGGCTTCGAGCGCTTCATCGAAGCGCGCTCGGACGAGCTGGCCGAGCGGTTCTCCCTCACTCCGCGCGAACGGGACATCGTCGTGCATCTGGGCCGCGGGCACAGTTACGCCTACATCGCGGGGGAGCTGGTCGTGTCCGAGAACACCGTGCGGACCCACGTGCGCAACATGTACCGGAAGATGGGCGTCTCGTCGCGCGAAGAGCTGCTTGAGATGATCCACGGCGCGTGAGCGTCTTCAAACGGCGCGCGGCGCTTCGGCTCTGCGGGCCCCGAGGGGGTCGAACGGGCGCATTCGGGCGTTTTTCCTGCGGTTTTGGGGAGCCTTCCCGGCGAATTCACATGGATCGTTGATGGCGCGCCGCCCTGCGCGCGTGCTTTCATCTTCCTGGGCGCCGGCGAAGCGGCGCGAAGGAAACCGATCGAAGGAGGAACGCCATGGGGATCGAAGAAACGGAAGCGCAAGCGCGGGGAGCGCTGGACCGCAGGAGCTTCCTCAAGGGGGCGGCGGCGCTGTCGGGGGCGGCGGCGTTGTCGCTGGGCCTTGCGGGCTGCGGGCCGAAGACGGCCGAGGAGGCGAAGGCGAGCGCGGCCGACGCGATGGGGACGTTCAGCGAGGAGGGCGTGGCCACCCCTTCGTTCTTGGTGCCGCCTGAGCCGGTGGACGAGGCCGACATCGTCGAGGAGGTGGAGGCCGACGTCGTCGTGGTGGGCATGGGCCTTGCGGGCATCTGTGCCGCACGCGCCGCGCTCGAGGAAGGGGCGTCGGTGGTGTGCCTGGAGAAGGGAACCGAGTACCACCTGCATTCCCATCAGATCACGGCCATCAACAGCGCCATCGCCAAAGAGCAGGGCGTCGAGTTCACGGACGAGGAGCTTGAGTGCGTTTTGAACCGCATGATGGCCGACGGCCGCGACCGGTGCAACTACAACCTCGTCAAGCACATGGTGTACCACTGCGGAGAGGATTTCGACTGGTACCTTGAGAAGTGCCCCGACTACACCGTGGTCAGGGCCGAGGAGACGGCGGGCGAGACGAAGCTTGACTACGAGGCCATCCTGAACATATGCACCGACGGCTTGGCCGCCCGCGCCGGCCGCCATTTCGACGACGTCACGCCCGAGCGCGAGGAGGCGGCCAAGGCCGGCGCCCCCTACCTCAACCTGTTCAACCATCCCGTGAACCCTGCATGGGACGTGACCGACGAGCGCTATCCCATGTTCGCGTCGGTCATCGCCGTGGAGCCGAACCACTCGTACGTGGGCAAGCATTCCGCAGCCTACGTGGAGGAGCATGCGGACGTGCGCTATGCCGTGTGGGCCAAGCAGCTCGAGAAAGACGACGCAGGGCGCGTGACCGGGGTGCTGTTCGCCGACGAGGACGGGACGTACCGCCGCGCGAAGGCGGGCAAGGGCGTCATCCTCGCGACGGGGAACTTCTCCAGCAATCCGGCGATGGTCGATTACTACTGCCGGTCCGCGGCCGAGCTCGAGCCGACCGGCTGGCCCGAGGTGGACGCGAAGGGCGACGTGACGAACACGGGCGACGGCATCAGCTTGGCGGCGTGGGCCGGCGCGGCCATCGACCGCTCCGAGACGATGACCTACGTGTGCGACTCCTACGGCGGCGCGATGGGCTGCAATCCGTTTCTGCTGGTGGACGGACTGGGCGCCCGCTTCATGAACGAGGACGTGACCGGCGAGGTTTTCGGTGCGAAATCGCTGCGCGTGGCGGGCAAGGTGATGTGGCAGATCTTCGACGACAGCTTCCCCGACCAGGTGGCGAACATGCCCGTGGGGCATCGGTGCTACTGGCGCATCACCGAGGGCTACGACGACATTCCGCTGGGGCACCTGTTCGACCCCATCGGCACGATGACGCGCGCCGAGGTGGAGAAGATGAGCCAGTTCAAGGCCGACACGCTCGAGGAGCTTGCGGAGCAGATGGGCGTGCCTGCCGATGCCTTCGTCGCCACCATCGAGCGTTACAACGAGCTGTACGATCTCGGTCGCGACGAGGACTTCGGCAAACGCCATGACCGCATGGCGCCGGTGCGCACGCCTCCGTTCTATGCGACCGCCATCACGCCGCCGAAGTTCCGCAACACGGTGGGAGGCGTCATGAGCGACGAGCACGTGCACGCGCTCGACGAGAACAACCTGCCCATCGCCGGCTTGTACCTGGCGGGCAGCATGGTGGGCAACCGGTTCCACGGCTGCTATCCCAACACGAACATGGGGCAGAACCACGCGGGCTGCATCGTCTACGGGCGCCTTGCCGGCCAGAACGCGGCGCGGGGCGTGTAGGGGCCTCGCCCGCGCGGATGAGGGCGGCGATCCGAAGCCGGCAGGATGGATGGCGATCCTGCCGGCGGTGGGGTCGCGGGGTCTGCCGACGGGGCTGGGGCCGTGGGCGTTTTCGGGCGTTCTCGGGGCTCCAGCGCGGTGCTGCGGAGCGGTTTCGGTAAGGGATCGGGCATTTTCTGGCGATATATGACCGATTTATATAATCAGAAGGATTAAGTTTACATAAGCGGCCCTGTTTTTGTTGTATTTGCAACGAAAACAGGGCCGTAGGGCGCTCTATAGGCGCTCGAAGACGCTCTACGTTGCGACGGCGGTAAACTATCGTGGAAAACTTTCGGATTCCTTACCGTTTGCGATGGGCTTAGCCGCCGCGAGGACGGATTGGGCGCGACGTGCGCGGCTGAGGGCCGCGCCGCAGCCGTATGGGCTTCGGCTTCGGCCGGAGATCACGGGCGAGGGGGCTTGCGCGCGGTCGTAGTCGGCGGCGCGATCCTGCAGCGGCACGGCTCGCGCAGACGCGACCTGCGGCGGCGCGAGCCGCGAGACGGCAACCTGCGGCGGCGAGACCTGCGCAGACGCGTCGGAACCGAGGCCCCGCCGCCTCACGCCTCGCGCAAAAGCTCGGCTATCGCGCGGGGGACGGCCTCGAGCACGTCCTCGGCGATGACGGCCACATCGGTCAGGCGCGCCGCTGCAACGCGGCCCGCGCGGGCGTGCAGCTCGGCACCGAGCACGGCGGCGTCGAGCGCGTTTGCGCCCTGCGCCAAAAGCGCGCCCACCAAGCCCGCGAGCACGTCTCCCGTGCCCGCTTTCGCGAGCGCGGGCGTGCCGTGAGCCATGCGCACGATCTCGTCGCCGTCGGACGCGTACGTGACGGGCCCCTTCACCAGGGCGACGACGCCCAGGGCGAGCGAGAGCGACTGCGCGAGCGCGCAGGGGTCGTCTGAGGGCAGCCCGAGCGGGCGTGCCAGGCGCGTGGCCTCGCCGGCATGGGGCGTGACCACGGTGGGAAGCCCCTCCTCGAAGCGCCGCCGCAGCAGAAGCCGGCCCTCTTCGCAAACGAGCGCGTCGAGGCCGCTGCCGTCCACGACCACGGGGGCCTGAGCCTGCTCGAGCACGGCGCGCACGAGCGGTTTCGATTCCTCGTCGCGCACGTCGAATCCGCAGCCCACGAGGTAGGCGCGCGGCCTGCCCTCGCGCGCGGGCGCCAAGGCCTCGGACAGGGCGGCGCGCGGGAGCACCACGAGGGACGGCCGCCATGCGCGCACGAGGTCGACAGCCGCCGGATGGGTGACGACCTCGGTGTAACCTGCGCCCGCCCGCTGGCTCGCGGCCGCCGCGAGGCACGCCGCGCCCGGGTAACGCTCGCTGCCGACGACGGCCGTGAGCGTGCCGCGCGTGTACTTGTTCGCGTTGGCGACCGGCAGCGGCACGAGGGCGGCAAGCTCGTCTGCGCGGTACTCTCGGACGCTCTTCGCAGGATTCATGGGCACCCCTTGTCGCTTCGGTCGGACGGGACGGATGGAGGTCGCGTCCGCATTCTACCGCGTATCGCTTCCTCGCGCGAGCCGTGCCGCTGCGCGAAGAGGTCGAGCCGCGGCAGGACCGACTGCGTATCGCCTGCGTGCGGACCGCGTTGCGGACAGCGCGAAAGCGGGCGACGCACCCCGCATCGCGCGTCGTTTGCGCGGGCCGCGCTACGGCAAGAGGCTCCGCTGCGAGCGCGAACGCACTGCGTATCGCCCGCGTGCGAGCCGCGCCCGCCCCTCCGGCGCGCAGCGGGACCGAGGGTCGCGCGTTACAGTGCGGAAACGATGCGCGCCCCGCCTTCGGGGGCGCGCCGCGCGGCGCTACCATGGTTCGGACGGCCCGCGAAGCGCGGGCGCGCATCGGAAGGAGCGATCGACATGAACACGGTGAAGAAGCACGACGCGGGCCTCATCGTCGCGGGCGTGCTGCTCGTCCTCTGTGCGTTTCTGCTCTTCTTCGCACCGGGGGTCGCGCTCGTCACGCTCACGGCCATCGCCGGCGCGGCGTTTCTCGTGTCCGGCGTCTTCGACATCGTCGCCTACGTGCGGTTCCGCGCGGCGATGAGCCTGTCGGGATGGGCCGTGGCCTATGCGGCGCTCGACATCGTCGTCGGCCTCATGCTCCTCGTCCACCCGTTCGCGTTCGCGGCGGTCATACCGTGGGTGGTGGGCTTCTTCTTCGCGCTGTTCGGCGCGGTGGAGATCGTAGGCTCGCTGCGCATCCGCAAAACGGGCGCGCCGATGTGGGGTTGGATGCTGTTCTCGGGCATCGTGAGCGCGTTGTGCGGGCTTGCGTTCTTCGTCGCCCCGGCCACGCTGAGCGTCTTCCTCGCGGTGTTCGTCCTCATGCGCGGCGCGTCCCTTATCGTGTACGGCTGGAACGCCGGAAAGGCGCTCACGCTGTAGGGTGCGGCTGGCGTGCGGCCTCGAAGGCACGCATCGTCCGGTGCGCGGTGCGCGCCTTGATGGTGCGGCTCGGATGCTCGACGTGCGCCGAATCCTTTCGCCGACGGCGCGCACCGAGCTGCTTCCGGGGGCTCTGCTGCGTCGTTTGATCGGGCGCGCTCTCGGGGGAATGCAGGGCGGGCTTGCGAGGCCGCTTCAGGGGATCAAATCTCGAAGCCTTACACCTAAACCATCTGCGATTTTCAACAGCGCATCGATGCTTGCATTTGCCCGACCGTTTTCGATGTTGCAGATATAGGAGTAATCCATCCCTATCATGAGCGCGAGTTTTCTTTGGGAAAGCCCTTGCGCAACCCTCAACCTCTTGATCGTAGAACCAAGTTCGATGCGGGTATTTCTGAAGCGACTTTCGTCCATGTGGAAAGCCTATGTGATATCATGTTCCTGATGTTGGATTAAAATCCAACATCAGGAACATGATGGCGATGGAAGAACGGAGGCTATTTATGGCAGGGGAGATGAAGAAATCCAAGAAAGGACTCGTCGCGATAATCGTTGCGATTGCGGCGACCATAGTGGTCGTTTCGCTTCTCATGAACTTCCATGTGTGCGATTTTTGCGGTCAGTCTTTTTTCGGACAGCCTTATCAAGCGGGCGGGAAGTCCATTTGCATGACGTGCGCT
>CBJMC01400__coassemble_1887_pt1 | contig 10624 bp, 7 predicted proteins | sample CBJMC01400__metabat2_low_PE_024 | metagenome-assembled genome bin CBJMC01400 | reverse complement strand
CGAGGAGCGCCGCGCTTCGGGGCCGATTTCGCGGGCGCAGTGAAAGGGGCGGCGAAAGGCGCAGCGGAGGGATGGCGGAAAGGGTGGAAGAGAGGCTTGAAGGGGCCGATCAAGGGTGGTCCCAGGTGCGCGAGGGGCGAGAGTCCTTGGACGCGGTGGGCAAAGGCTCGGAGGCACGAGAGCGCGGAACCGGTGGCGCGAGGGGCGCGATAGGCGCGGCCCCGGAGGCGCGAGAGCGCGGACCCGGAGACGCGAGGGGCGAGGACCCGGATCCGCGAGGGGCGCGGGCCCGGGGCTCCAGCGCGCGAGGGCGCGCTTCGGGGCCGTTTTGCGCAGCTGCCCTTGACCGTGCGATCGGCCGGCTTCTATACTGGGGCGCTGCGTTCGTCGCGCGCGTTTTGCGGGCGCGACGGCACGCGCGATAGCGAGCAACGAGGAGCCGGCGTCATGAAGAACATCCTGCTGATAGCCACTGGCGGCACGATCGCCTCGGTCGAGGACGGGGGCGGCCTTCGGCCTGCGCTCGCCGGGGAGGAACTTGCGCGATACGTGCCCGAGGTCGCGGGCCTGTGCGAGCTCGACGTGGTTCAGCCCATGAACATCGACAGCACGAACATGCGCCCCGCCGACTGGATGCGCATCCGCGACGAGATCGTGCGCGCCTACGATGCCTACGACGGCTTCGTGGTGCTCCACGGCACCGACACCATGGCCTACACGGCCGCCGCGCTGTCCTACCTCATCCAGGAAAGCCCGAAGCCCATCGTGCTCACCGGGTCGCAAAAGCCCATGGCCAGCCCTTTCACCGATGCGAAACTCAACGTGTACCAAAGCCTGCTCTACGCCGCCGACGACCGCTCGCGCGACGTGTCGGTGGTGTTCGGCGGCGCCGTGATCGCGGGCACTCGCGCGCGCAAGCAGCGCACCATGAGCTTCAACGCGTTCTCGAGCGTGAACTTCCCCGAAGTCGCGCTCATCAGAAACGACCGCATCGTGCGCGCCGGCGCTCCGATGACGACGCGTGCGCAGGGTGAAGGCGGTGCGAGCGCGCCTCTCGTCTACGACCGGCTCGACGAGCGCGTGTGCGTGCTCAAGCTGATGCCGGGCATGAATCCCGAGCTCTTCTCCCTGCTCGCGCGCGACTACGACGCCCTCATCCTCGAGACGTTCGGCGTCGGCGGCGTTCCCGCCTACGGCGGCTTTCAGCGGGCGCTGTTCGACTGGGTGGACGCGGGCCGCACGCTCGTGCTGACCACGCAGGTGCCCGAGGAGGGGTGCGATCTGGGCGTCTACGAGGTCGGGCGCGCCTTCGCCGAGCACCCCGGCATCCTCGATGGCGGCGACATGACCACTGAGGCACTCGTGGCGAAGACCATGTGGGCGCGCGGGCAGGCAAGCGACGCCGACGAGGTGCGCGCGCTGTTCGGCCGCGTGGTGAACCACGACCGCACGACGGCGTGAGGCCGTTTCCCGCAGACGCTATCCGACGAGGCGCATGGAGCGAAGCGGCTCGTACACGGCTCCGTCGCGGCGAAGCGTGCTCTTGAACAGCGTGGCCGTCTCGGCCTGGTCGGCGAGCGGGAAGGGCAGAGGCGGCAGGTTCCCGCGGGGGATGCGCGCGCGGCGCGCGAGCGTGACGTGGGGCTTGAACGGCTTGCCGTCGAAGGAAAGCTCGCGCGCGGCGAGCTCTTCCCGCAAGCGGGCGGCAAGGTGCTCAAGCTCCGGGGATCGCGCGATGCCCAGCCAAAGCGTCGCGTCGTCCTTGCGGCCGAACGTGCCGAGGCCTGCGGCGCGCAGCGGGATACGGGGAACTCCCGCGCACGCAGCTTCGAGTGCGTCGGCGGCAACCAGGGCGTCGGCCTCGGGCACGTCGCCCAGAAACGCGAGCGTCAGATGGCGCGCCTCGCGCGGCACGAAGCGCCCCTCCACGACGGCCTCCAACCGGCGGGCGAGCGCCGATGCGTCATCGGCGAATCGCTCGGGCAACTCGAGGGCGGCGAACATCCTCACGACAGCCTCCTTTCGCAGCGGAGCCGTTTTGGCTTGGAGCTATTGTAATCTTCCGCTCCGCCTTCTCCGGCGTTGCGCCCCGAAGTGTTGAACCGTCCCTTGTCTTCGACGAGTTCAATCATACTGTTATAATCGAAGGCGGAAGCGGTGCGGACGGTCGCGACTTTTCGAATTTGGAGAAGAGGGCGAATGGGGAAAAGAAACACGGAAAAGCGCGCAAAAGGCTTCTTGCGTACTTCGAAGAGGCCGCGAGGATAGCCGGCGAGGCCGGTCCGGATGCGACGCCCGGGCGCGACTGTTACCGGGATGGCCAGGCGTTCTACTCCCTGCTTTGGTACTTTCGCAACTGCATCAACGACGATCTGGATCGAAGTCGATCGGATCGCTACTCGCCGCTTCTCGACGCGTACCTCGGAGCCGACATCGCTGGCGTCTTTCACCCTCCGGCCCTCGATTCGCGGCAGACGCGCGCCGAAGGGGAGCTGGTCGAGCGCTTGTTCCCGCAAAGCGCGTACCCCCTCAACGGCAACCAGCGCATCGCCATGCACAAGGCGCTCCATTTCCCGCTGTCCATCATCAAAGGGCCGCCGGGCACGGGCAAGACTGAGGTCATCTTGCGCATCGTCGCGATGGCGGTGGCGCGCGGCGAGCGGGTGGCCGTCGTATCGACGAACTCCGCGGCGGTGCGAAACGTCGAGGAGAAAGTGGGGAAGGCGCTCGTGCGTTACGGGCGCAAAAGCCCTGTCGAAGCGCGCGAGCTGTTCGAAGCCGACCTTGCCTACCAGGCTGCCTGCAAGCACGTCGCCCTCGGCAGCAAGGGCAATCGGGAAAAAGCCGTCGATCCGCTGACCGGCGCGCACCTGGCGTTCGAGTCGGGAGAGCATGTGTTTCCCAACGGCGAGGCCGTCGCGGGTTGGGAGCTGAACAAGGAGTTCGATTCCTTCACGGCCAAGTTCCCGTTCGTCACGAGCACGGTGCATTCTTTGAAAAAGTGCTTCGCCGACGGCGATGCCAAGCGCTACGACCTGCTGGTTATGGACGAGGCGTCTCAGACCAACCTCGTCGTGGGAATGGTCGCTCTGAGTTGCGCGCGCAGGATCGTGATCGTCGGCGACGAGGAGCAGCTTCCTCCTGTGGTCAGCGACGACTACCGAGCCGCCGTGAAGAGCGTCTCCGACGACCTCAAGCTGTTCAAGAAAGGAAAGCGCGCATCGCCTTACGACATGGCGCGCGAGGGGCACAGTTTCCTCTCGTCGTGCTACGAGGTTTTCAGCGAGAGGAATCCCGAGTTGCGCACGATGCTCACCGAGCATTACCGGTGTCATCCGGCCATTATCGGATTCTGCAACGAGGCGGTGTACGACCGCAAGCTGCAGGTCAAGACGCCCGTGCAGGGAGATGGCGTCCCGTGTCCCATCAGGATATGCTGGTACGAGGGCGACTATCGCGAGAGCGTCTGGCCGCCGACGGCTCCCCCGGAGGAGGAGCCCAACAAGAAGCTGCGCGCGACCTGCGTGAACCGAAAGCAGTTGGCGATTCTTCGGGAAGAGGAGGGCAAGCGGCTGCGCAGCCTTGCGGCCGGCGGGAAATCCATCTGCATCCTCTCGCCGTTCAGGGGGCAGATCTACCTGCTGGGGGCGTTCATCCGCCAGCTGCTCAAAGACGTTGTCGCCGAAGGCGAGATCGAGCTGGAGACAGACGAGGAAGAAGGGCGCGAAGCGGTCGAGCCTGAGCGGGTGTACGCGCTGACCGTCCACAAATCGCAAGGACGGGAGTTCGACGTCGTGTACCTTCTTCCGGTCGAGGACGGCAATTGGGAATGGCCGTGGTCGCAGGGCCGACGGCTGGTGAACGTGGCGGCGTCTCGTGCGAAAGAGGAGCTGCGGGTGATCCTGTCCGCGAAAATCCTCGACGGGGACACCCAAGAATGGCTTGCCGGACGGCAGGCGTATGTCAAGAAGCCGGCGAAGCGCGAGGACGATCCGGAAAACCAGGAGATGTTTGTGCGCAAGCTCGTGGAGTACACGCGCCGAACGATCGACGGGCTTTCAGGGGAGGATGCCGAGCGCCAGCGGGCCAACCGGACCTTCGGATTCTGCCGGACGGCCATCGCGTCGGTGTTCGACGACATCCCCTTCGAGCAGCGTCCGAAGAGAAAGGACGGGGATTACGCTCCTGAGCGATGCGTCGAGAAGGCGTTGAAGGCGATGCGCCTTCCCGGGTTGGCGGTTGCGAAACGGGTGACGTTCGACCGGGTGCTGCTTGAAGGAGGCCGCGTTCGGTTGAGCGACTGCTGCGGGGGCGGATACGAGTGCCCGTCCGAGGCGCATTTCGACTTCGTGGTCTTCGAGGCTGCGACCGGTCGGGTGGTGATGGCCATCGAGGTCGATGGGTGCAATCACCGCTTTAAAAGGAAGAAGGGGCGTGTCGACTGCTCCCAGATACTTGCGGACGACACCAAAAACGTCGTGGTGCGGGACGTCTGCCATGCGACGCTCGCGTGGTTGGGTCCCATTCGCGACGGGTCTTTGCCTCGAGGCGTCGAAGGGCTGAGGACGGGTCGGGACGATTGGACGTGCTTTCCGAGCCGGATAGGGGCATCGTCGTCGTTCGTGTTCCTGCGCATTCCGTCGGATGGCAGCACGTTCTGGGAGACCGACGCATTGCGCCAAAAGGCGCGCAGCGTTGGCGCGGGCGAGCTCATAGCCAGCTCCTTCGAGCCTCCGACCATCGAGGAGTACATCAGGGTGCAGCAGGGGGTTTTCGAGAAGGGCGAGGCTTCGGCCGTGTACATTGCCGAGGACGCGAGGCGCGCGAAGGGGTCGGTTGCCGGCGATCGTCGCGAAGCCGTCTCCGTCGTTTCGGATGATCGTCCGATGAAGATCACGGCGTGCTTGGAAGAGTGGAGAAAAGACGCGCGGCTCGCCGAGCTGCTGGAAGGGGTGAGCGCCGCCGATCTGAACGCGCATCTGGTGCGGGCGGGATACCAGGTTCTCGAAGGTGGGGATTTCCGTCGGCGCATCACCACCGAACGGGGGAGGGGCATCGGCATGACCTCGTTCCACGGTCGGAGCGCGGACGGGCCGTACGTCTGCCCGGAGTACTCTCGGGAAGCGCGCGATTGCCTTGCTGCGCAGATAGAGGAGATTCTGCGGGCGTAGGCGACCCCGATCGCGCTGAAGAGGCCGGGCTTTCGCCGGTGTCCCCTCCTTTCTCTCCGTCTTCAGCCTTTGCGCAAAAGCGGCGTCAGCTCGCCGTGCGCGAGGACGACGAGGGAGCGGGTGGCGCGCGAGAGCGTGGTGTAGAGGCGCCGGCGCGAGAGCGGGTCGTCGGCGGGGAAGACGCGCTCGGATGCGTCCGGCACGATGACCCGGTCGAACTCGAGGCCCTTCGCCAGCTTGAGCGTGATGAGCACGACGCCTTGCGCAGGAAGCGACGCCGTGTCGTCCGCGAGCGGGGGCGCGTCGTCGCCGAGCAGCTTTAGCAGGCGCTTCGCCTCGTGCTTCCAGGGGGCGATGACGGCGGAAAGGCCCTCGTCATCGCGTGCCGCGGCCACGGCCTCGCGCAGCGCGATGGCATAGGTTGCCTCGTCGGGGCAGGAAACGATGGCCGGCGGCTCGTCGGCCCGCTGGACGGCCGAGATGCTCGCGCGCTCGCCCTCGCCGAGCAGGCTTGCGAACAGCTCGGTGATCTCGGGCGTCGAGCGGTAGCTCGTCGTGAGGCGGCATTCCTCCACCGGCCCGCGCGCAGCCTCGAACACGGCGCGCACCTCGTCGAACGTGGCCGTGTCCGGCGCGATGGCCTGGTTCGGATCGCCCAGCAACAGGAAATGCGCGCGCCGGAAGTAGCGCGCGAGCACGGCCAGCTGGGCGGCGGTGTAGTCCTGCACCTCGTCGATCATCACGTACTTCGCATCCGGGTTGCCAAGGCCCGTGAGCGCCATCTTCAGGTAGAGCCACTCGAGGGGCGAAAGGCCGTCCGTACCGAGCAGGCGCATGCCGATGCGGTCGATGCGCAGCCAGTCGTCGTTGTCCACGGCGGCGAACGCGTCGGCGTACCGATCTCGCAGGTAGCGCAGCGCGAGCGCGCGCTCCTCCTGCTCGTCGGCCGGCGCGATGGCCTCGTGGAAGATGCGCAGCTGCTCGTCCAGGCTGAGGGTGGAAAGCGCGTCGAGCGTCTCGTCGGTCCCGGCCATCTGCGCAAGCCGGGCCTCCAGGCGCGCGTGCAGCTCTTCGCGCATGAGCGTGACGCGATGCGGTCCGGCGGGGATGCGGCGCAGCTTGTCGGAGAGCTTGCGGATGGAATCGGCCGAGACGAGGCGTACGTCGCGCACGCGGATGTCGCGGAAGTCGAACGCGTCGAACTCGAAATCCCTCACGGCCGCGTCGATGCGCGCGAGCGCCGCGAGCGGTACGTTCGCCTCGCCGACGCCGCGGTCGGGCGGCAGAAGGCCGCGTGCGAACTCGTTCCAGGTGAGGCTTTCCGGATTGCGCTCGCCGAGGTCGGGCAGCACGCCGGCGATGTAGTCGCGGAACACGGGGTTCGGCGTGATGAGGAAGACCTCGCGCGCGTCGAGGCTGCCGCGCATCTGGTAGAACAAATACGCGATGCGCTGCAGCAGCACGGACGTCTTGCCGCTGCCCGCGATGCCGCTCACCAAAAGCACGGGCACGTCCTCATGGCGCACGACCTGGTTCTGCTCCTTCTGGATGGTGGCCGTGATGGCCTGCATCTGCGCCGTGCGGCGCTTCGAGAGCGACGCGAGCAGAAGCGAATCCTGGATGGCCACGGTGGTGTCGAAGTAGGCGTTCAGGCGGTCCTCGTCGATGTCGAACTGGCGGCGCAGCTTGAGGTCCACGTCGATGGTGCGCCCGTCGGCCACGTACGACGTGGGGCCGGTGTCCTGGTTGTAGTACACCTCCGCGACAGGGGAGCGCCAGTCCACGACGAGGCGGCGGTACGCCTCGTCTGCGATGCCCGCCGTGCCGATGTAGAGCTCTTTGGGCTTCTGACCGGGCTTGAACTGGAGGGCCACCTTCGCGAAGTAAGGCTGCTTGAGCAAAAGCTCGACGTTCGCAAGCCTCTCCGCGTCGGCGTCCTGCGCGAGGTTGTAGCCGTCGATCACGCGGTTCATGGCGGCGAAGTCCGCGTAGGTTTCCATCGCGTCGGCGTACGTGGCGAAGTTGGGAGCAAGCTCCTCGGACATGGATCGCTTGTCCGCGGCCGCCGCCGCGCGCGTGCGCTCCATCTTGCGCACGAGTTCGCGCCCGATCTCCTGCAGCTTCGCGTAGGTGTCCGAAAGGCGCAGCTGCTCCTCGCGGAAAACCGGGTCGTCGGACGGGGTCGGCGCGTCTGCCCGCGCCTCGGATTGTCGGTCGTTTGTCGTGTGCACCGGTTCTCCTCGCACGTCTATCCTCGTTTCGAGCCCTGACGGCGCATGCCGCCCTTGCGGCCCGCCGCCTTGTTCGGCCCGATGCCCGCGCGGGATCGGCCGGATGCAGGCATCGGCAGGGGCCTCGAGGCGCTTTTTGCGGCCAGCGCGCGCTGCCAGCGCCCGTTTCGCGTGTCGTGCGCGCCGTTGCGCGATGCGTCCATCGATCGACCTCCTTCGTCCCTTCGAGCCCTCTTTCGGCTTACTGTCGCCTCCGCTTGCCTCAGGCCGCCTCTCTACACCAGCTTGCCTTTGCAGTGGTCGATCATGTGCTGGATGACCTGCGCCGTCCAGCCGGAGAAATCGCGCTTGCGCGGCTTGAGCGCGCCGTCCGCCAGCTCGTCGTAGGCCACTTTGATGCGGTCGAAGCGGGTCACCTTCGACTCCTCGTCGCGCGTGAGGCACCCTTCGGTCGTCTTGAACGCACCGAGGGCGAGCTTGAGGACGGGGTTGTACATCACGTGCGCTTCGTCCTTCTCGTCGAGGTAGGCGACGATGCTCTTCGTCACGCCGATCTGGTTGGCGGCCAGACACGCCGCGTCTTCGAGGGACGCCAGCGTGTCGAGCAGATCCTGCGCCACGTCGGCATCGTCGGCGGTGGCCGCCTCGCAGGGCTTCGAGAGGAGGGCTTCGTCCTTCACGAGTTCTTTGATCATGGTCGCTCCTTGTCGATGCGGGCCGCTTTCGCGCGGCTCGAAAGATGGGTGGCATACGGTTCGAAGAATTCTATCACGAGGTTCTTAGGGTGCGAGGGCTCTTTCCGGCTCGGTTCCTTTCGCCGCGCGCCTTTTCTTGCGCTTGCGCGGTCTTGTGCCTGAGCGACCCCTTTCTTCGCGGATGACCTCCCTGCAGACGAGGTGGAGCCCCCTCCCTCCGCGACTGCGCAGCACCTTCTTGTTGCGAACCGTTTTCTTGCGGGGGCAGCGGGAGGCTCCCGTCACTGCGTCGCTTTCGGCGTGGCGCCCTCTTGTGGGCGCGGAAACGGGCTTTCGCTTCGTCCTCCCGATGCGTCTGCGAAGGTTCCCTATGGATCGCCTTTCTGCGGATGTGGTGGAGGTTCCTCCCCTTCATTTGCTCGACCAACTTGCCGATACGGTGGAATTTTTTCGCATCGGAACAGCGAAGCGGGGATTTCCTGACCTGCCCTCATGGAGAAAATGTCGTAAAGGGGGGGGGGTGCTCAAATGCCGTCTTGTTGCCAAATCGTTGGGGAGTGCGTATGATGGCTTTTGCTATTCTGACAGAATACGAGACGTCTTCGCGCCCACGGCGCGTTCAGGAGAGCGTTTGCATGCAGGATCGTCCCCACAACGAGCCCGGTAAGGCTGGCGATCAGCCTGTTCGGGTGAATCGCGCCGCCGCTTCGCACGGCGCTGACGCGCGCCGCCGGCAAACTCCTTCCGGCGCTCATCGCGCGCCCGCATCCGGCCAAGCGCGCGCAGCGGGAGCGTCCGCTTACCGGCCCGTGGGCCCCGATCTCGCCAAGTCCCAGGACATCATCCGCGTTCGCAAGAAGCGCAAGAAACATTCGGGCCGCAAGGCGCTGCTCATCGTCCTTGCGGTGATCGTTTGCGTGTTCGGCGTGGTTGGAGGGGCCGCTGCGCTGTACTTCAATTCCATCAACCAAGCGCTGTCGTTCGACGACAAGGAGACGATCGAAAGCCTGAAGTCCGTTCTCGAGCCGGTGGCTGTCGACGATGAGAAAGGCGAGCAGCCCTACTACGTGCTCGTGCTCGGCTCGGACGCGCGCGAGGGCGACACGGCGTCGCGTTCCGATGTCATCATCCTCACGAGGGTCGATCCGAGCGACGGCCTCATCACCATGGTGTCCATTCCCCGCGACACCATGGTCGAAATCGAAGGCCATGGCCGTCAGAAGATCAACGCGGCGTACGCCTATGGGGGCGCGGCGGGTGCCGTCGAGGCGGTTTCGTCGTTTGCCGGGGTTCCCATCAGCCATTATGCTGAAATCCATTTCGAAGAGCTTGAGGAGCTCGTCGACATGCTGGGAGGCGTGTGGGTGGACGTCCCCGTCACCAACGACGAGACGGGTTCGAGCAACTCGGGTGTGCGCATCGAGGCTGGCGAGCAGCTGCTCAACGGCGAGCAGGCGCTTGCGTTCGCCCGCGAGCGCTACGGCTACATTCGAGGCGACTTCCAGCGCGCCGACAACCAGCGCATCCTCGCGGAAGCCATCGTCAAGAAAGTGCTCGACTCCTCGCCGATCGACCTTCCCGGAACCGTTCAGCAGTTGGCAAGCTGCGTGAGCACCGACTACGGTCTGACGGACATCATCGACCTGGCGCAGCAATTCCAGTCCACATCGGTGACCTTCTACTCGGCGCTCGCGCCGTCGTCCACGACGACGCTCGACGGCGTGAGCTACGTCGTGGTCGACCCCTCCGGTTGGGCGGCCATGATGGAGCGTGTTGACGCCGGCGAGGACCCCAACGCCGCCGGGACCGAAGCGACCGCTTCCAACGAGGCCTCGACAGAGGGGGAGTCTCCCGGTGCGGAGGCGGATTCGGCGTAGCCGGCCCGAATCTCCACCCAAGTGACCGATCCGACATGCGCAAAGGAAATTCATGACCCTGCTCGAACTCATCAAGCTCATACGCAAGCACCTGGCGCTCGTCGTGGCGCTGCCCATCGTGTGCGCCGTGGCGACGGCAGCCTTCGCGTGGCTCGCGCTGCCGAACCAGTATTCGTCAAGCGTCTCGATGTACGTGCTGACCAAGGCAAGTGCTGAAGGATCTCTTGCGAACACGGACCTTTCGGCCAGTCAGCAGTTGGCAAACGACGTGGCCACCCTCATCACCGACGAGCGCGTCGCAGAGGACACGGCGAGCGCCCTTCAAATGGATTCGCTCAAAGGCTACAAGATCTCCGTGGCCAGCGAGTCCACCACACGTATCGTCACGCTTACCGTGACCGGCGAGTCTGCTCAGTCCGTGGCCATCATCGCCAACCAGCTGGCTGCCACCACCGACAGCGTGGCGCAGGAGGTCATGGACGTGCAGGCCATCAATGCCATCAACGAGGCGAAGGAGCCCGCCGCGCCCTCCGGGCCGCCCCGGGCCATGTACACCGCCGTGGCGTTTCTGGCGGGCATCTTCTTGGCCGTGGCTATCGTGGTGGTCATCGACATGGTGAACACGCGCGTGCGCAGCGCCGAGGAAGCCG
>CBJMC01400__coassemble_1747_pt1 | contig 11361 bp, 8 predicted proteins | sample CBJMC01400__metabat2_low_PE_024 | metagenome-assembled genome bin CBJMC01400 | reverse complement strand
CAAGCCAGCGGAACAAGAAAGCGCCGCGGACGAACCATCCGCGGCGCTCGAGGTACCGGCATCCCGGCATCGACGACGAGACGTGCCTTTACGCGGCGCGTCTCCCGATGCCGACGAGTCTGTCCGTCCCTGCTCCGTGCGATGCTTCGTCGGCGAACGCGCACAGAGCGGTTTCCCTGCAGAGCTTCATGGAATCCTCCCGAGGGGTGAACACGACGTCCGGCAGCATACCGCGCCGCGCCGAGCGCGTCAACCCGATCGCCGAGCAACGGACGCGGCGCGCTTCGCCCCCGAACGGCAATCGCCACCTTCCTTGCAACCCGCCAACCGAATCTCGCGCATCCAGACGATGCGCCGCACAATCGATCCGAGAAGCGGAAAGCGGCCTTCGACGTGTCGCGGCTCACCGCATGAAGGCGCGCAGGGGCGCGCGGCGTTCGCGAGGAGGCGCCAGCGCGCGATGGGCGGGCGCATCCCGCGCTGGCGCTTCGACAAGCGCTTTGCCGCTCGACCTGCGAACGCGCCTCTGGTGTCGCCCCCTATTCCGCGAGCGTCAACGTCATCGTGAGCTCGTCGCCCTCCAAACGCGCCTCCACGCTCGCCCCCATCTTCTCGCAGAGGTTCGCGACGATGGACAGGCCCAGGCCGGCCCCTTCCCCGTTTCGGGCGACGTCGGCTTTGTAGAAGCGGTCGAACAGGCGCTCGACGTCCGGCGCGGCACCCTCGCGCACGGCGTTGACGAAGGAGAGGGTGCGCCCGCGCTGGATGATGCGCACATCCCCCGCGCCGTGGCGCAGCGCGTTCGTCACCAGGTTGGAGAGCACGCGCGCGAGCGCGTCGGCGTCGGCGGTGGCAGAAAACCCCTCGTCGGTGAAATCAACCTCGGGCACCGTCCCGCATTCCAGAAAGTCGGGGTACGCCGCCGCCAGCACGTCTGCCACAAGCGGCAGCACCTCCACGCGCGCAAGCGTCAGCTCGGCGTCGGGATCGGCGGCTTTCGCGTGATCGAACAGGCGGTCGGTCAGCGTGCGCATGGCGGCAAGCCGCTCGCGCGCCTCCGCGACGCAGCGCGCGCGTTCAGCCTCGTCCCCGGTGCGCTCGTAGAGCTGCAAATACCCCTGCGCGCCCGCCAGCGGCGTGCGGATGTCGTGTGAGAGCGCCGCCAAGTCCCGTCGAAACGCGCGCGCGTGCTCGAATGCGACGGCGTTCGCCTCGCCGTGCGCATCCAACGTGGCGTTCACCGCACGTGCCAGCGCGCGTGCCCGACGTGGCGAACTCCACGCCCACGCGCTCGTTGCTTGCGGGGTCGCGCCCGTCAAGAAAGCGCGCCAAGCGGCGCAGCTCGCGCTCGTACAGCGCCACTACGCCCGCCGCGCACGCACCCGCGAGCACGAACCCTGCAAGCACCAACTCGAACATGGCTACAGCTTCCTTCTCCTCATGACCAGCGCAACCAGCGCGCTCGCGCATACGAACAAAACGACGCCCTCGACGCAGCTGCCCCACGGCAAAGGACCGCCCTTCAAAACGCTCATATCGGCGATGGGCATATGCGCGTACAGCCCTTCCGCCACGCTGGGGCTCAACGCCAGCGAGCACAGCCCCAGCAGCACCTGCTCCACCGCGCCGCCTATCAGCAGCACCGCCGCGAAGACGCCCACGGTTTCGCTGCGGGTTATCGTCACCGCAAGCGTCGCCACGGCAACGTATCCGGAAAGCGTCACCGCCGTCTGCACCACCCAGCGCACGGCGTCGAGCGGGTTCGTTGGCGCCATATCGTAGCCCGCCAGACGAAAGCCCACGTCGGACACAGCGTACACGACGAGCGCGCATGTCGCCGAGGCGATGAGCGTGCTTGCCGCCGCCGCCAGCGCCCACGACGTCCTGCCGCCGCGCGCCTGCAGATAGTTCTTGATGGAACCCTTTTTGAAGTCGGCGGCGAACAGGGCGGCAAGCGCTACGCCGCACCACCACAACGACACGACGCCGGAAGTCATGCCGATAAGGTCGAAGACGCTTGCGTCTGCCGGTGCCTTAATGACCACGATGTTGAGCGGAAACACTTTGGAAAGCCCTGCGAACAGGGGAAAGAACACCGCAATCACAATGATGAAGAAAGCGAAGAGCACGAACGTGAAGTCCTTCTGCATGCGGAACAGCATGAGGCGCAGCATGCTAAGCACGACGACCACCCCCTTTCGCGGCCTTGCGGCGGGTGGGTGCCGCAGCGCTTTCGGCCTCGCCGCCCATGAGCGCCACAAAATACTCCTCGATGTCGCGCTCGTGCACGTACAGCTCCTCCACGACGATGCCTTTCTGCGCAAGCGCCCGTCCCGCCTCCTGCGGTACGACGCCGCCCGAAACATGCAGCGCGTTGTCGGGCATGACGGAAAACACCGCCTGCGGAAACGCGGTTTGCAGCACCGAGAGCGCCAGCTCCGTGTCGGCGCAGCGCACGTTCAGGTAGTCGGCGCATTCTGCCTCCACCTCGGCGGCGGTCACCTCGCGCACGAGGCGTCCCTCGCGGATGACGCCGTAGCGCGTGACCATGCGCTCCAGCTGGTCCAGCACGTGCGAGCTGATGAACACGGTGACGCCGCGCGTTTCTGCCAGCCGCACGATAAGGCTGCGCACCTCGCGCACCACCTGCGGATCAAGCCCGTTGAACGGCTCGTCCAACATGAGGATGTCGGGCGAGCCCACAAGCGCCATCGCCAGCCCCAAACGCTGCTTCATGCCGAGCGAATACGCTTTCGCCTTCTTGCGGGCAACCTCTGCGAGGCCCACCTGCTCCAACGCCCGCGCCGACGCCGCCTTCTCGTCGGGCAGCCCCAGCGACAGAGCGCGGCAACGCACGTTGTCGAGCCCGGTGAAGCCGGGGTAGAAACCCGGGTCCTCGATGACGGTGCCGATGCGGCGGCTGGTGGTGCCGGGCGCGAACTGCTCCCCGAAGATGCGGACGGTGCCTGCCGTCTGCGGCACTAGCCCGCAAATCATCTTCATGACCGTCGATTTCCCCGACCCGTTGCGCCCCACGAACCCATAGATGTCGCCTTGGCGCACGGTGAGCGTCAAATCGTCCACGGCGCGTTTCGCACCGAAGATGCGCGTGAGGCCCGCTGTTGCAATGGCGTCCATGCTGCTCCTTTCTGCTTCGGTTGACGCTTCCACCATACGGACGGGGTTTCCGGAAACCTTCCGCAAAGTTATAAGAAAGTGACAAGGCAGGGATGCGGGAAGGCGAGGGCGCTGCTGCGGTACGGAGCGACGAGCGACAGGGCGCGGCGGCGTCGCGCTGCGACGGGGCGAGAGCAGGGCGAGAGCGCGCTGCGGCGTCGCGCTGCGACGGGGCGACGGGCGACAGGGCGCTGCGGCGTCACGCCGCGACGGGGCGAGAGCGCGCCGTCACTCCGCCAGCTTGAAGCCGATGCCCCATACGGTTTCGATATAGCCCTCGGTGCCCGTTCCCTTCAGCTTCGCGCGGATGTTGCCGATATGCGTGTTCACGGTTTTCTCCTCCACCACCGGCTCCTCGCGCCACGCCGCGGCGAACAGCTCGCGCTTGGTGAACACCTTGCGCGGACGGCGCATGAGGGCGCACACAAGGTCGAACTCAGTGCGCGTGAGGCGCACGGGCGCGCCGTCCACGGTGAACGTGCGCGTGTCCTCGTCGGCGATCCAGGCTCGGAACCGCAGCGTGCGTTCGGAGCGCGGTGCGGCAAGGCCGCTTGCGGGCGCGGTGCCAGCTGCGGCGTCGGGAGCGAGGCGCACATCGCGGACGCGACGCAGCTGCACCTCGACACGCGCCAACAGCTCGTCGAGATCGAAGGGCTTCACCAGGTAGTCGTCGGCACCCGTGCGCAGAAGCGCCACCTTGTCGGAGGTCGTGCCCTTTGCGGACGTCACGATGACGGGCGTGGCTCCCTGCGCGCGTACGAGCGCCACCACGTCCTCTCCGGGCAGCCCCGGCAGCATGAGATCGCATATCACGAGGTCGAAGCGATGCGCGCCCAGCACAAGGCGCGCCTCGGTGCCCGAGAACACCGGCGTGCACGCATAGCCCTCTTGCGCGAGGAACGAGCACGTCACATCGCTGATGGCGGCATCGTCCTCCACCACGAGCACGGAAGGCTGCGCGGCGGGCGCGGGGGCGGCGGCGGGCGCGGGGGCGACAGGTGCGGGCGCGGCGACGGATGCGGCGGGCGCGGGCGCGGCGGCGGATGCGGCGGGCGCGACATCCGTCGTCGCGCTGTTCTGTGAAGAAAAATCGTCCATGCCGCCATTATACGCAACAAGAACCTCATTCGATTCGAAGGCGACCGCCCAAGCGTGAAACCGCGCCCGCCAAGTCTCCGAAACGCCCGATTCCGAGGCACGAAATCGCATGTTTTCGCTTCTGGGAAGCGAGCCCGTCGATTGTCATGCGCCGAGGGACGTGATGGGCACCACGCACACGCCGCTCGGCAAACGCCTGGCGAAAGGCGTGACGCCCACGAGCACCGCGAGAAACGACGGCTCAGGATTCCTCGCAGCGGGATTCGCGGCCACCTTATCGCGCAGACGCAGCAGACTTCGCTCGGCCTGGGAAACCTTCGCGTCGCCGAGCTTCACTTCGAAAGCACCCCATCGACCATCGGGCAGCTCCACCACGATGTCGACCTCCAAGCCATCGGCGTCCCCGTAATAGAGCACCTTCGGCGAGCGATCCAAATCGAGGGCGGATGCGTAAACGCGCACATCGCGCAGGCACATCTCCTCGAACAGCGTGCCGAACGTCTGCGTCTCCATGACGAGCCGCTCCGGGGCCATGGAGAGCAGCGCAGCCCCCAGCGAAGGATCCGCGAACCCCCTCTTCGGCTTCGAACGCACCCTTGATCGGGATTTCACAGGGGCATCCCACCCGTGCTGTTCCTCTACAAAATACTGGTCTTTGAAGAACGCCAGATACGGATCGAGGGGTTTGCGGAACACGCTCGCGTCGGCGCGGGGATCCAGCTCTTCCTGGAACGCATCGGCGTAGATGGTTTTGTAAGTGAGCGCCTTTCCCAGGTTGCGCGCCAGCGATTCGGCAACGCGCTGGGCGATCGTCGGATCGAGGCCGACTTTTCGAGCGCTCACCTCGAACAAGGACTCCAAGTACTGGCCCGGGAGGGAGGCCGCCTCGTCGGGCGCCGCGCCGAGGGACGCCGGCCAACCGCCGAGGCACACGGCTTCGGCGAGCCCGAGGGCAGAGGCAGAGGAGGGGGCGGCGGGGCACTCGCCGTCAAACAATCCGGCGAGCGACACGCTACCGTCTGATAGCCCGCTCTCGAACAGGCTCAAGGGCCTGAGGTGGATTTTCGCGATCCGTCCGGCACCGCTGTGGGACACCTTGGTTTTGTCGGCCGACGAAGACCCGGTCAGCAAGTACTGCCCGTGCTTGTTGCCCGTCTCGTCGATGGCGCGCCGCACGGCGTCCCATATCTGCGGAACATCCTGCCATTCGTCGATGACGTGGGGCTGCGCTCCGGCGAGCGCGAGGCCAACGTCGACCTCCACCGCTCGGCGCACGGCACCGTCATCGATGTGGGTTATGCTTTCCCCTTGGGCGAGGCTGGCCCATGTCTTGCCGCAGAACTTCGTGCCCGCAACCTCCACGGCGCCGAACCCTTTGAGTCGGCGCGCAATGACCTTGTCGAGAAGGCGGGGACGGTATCCAGAAGGAACAAGGGCCATGATCAGCAACTTTCCCGTTTTCGAGCGTTATGCAATCCCGTTTTCGAGGGAAATGATATCCCGTTTTCGAGGGAAACGCAATCCCGTTTTCGAGGATCGTGCGATCACGGTTGATTGTCGAATGCGAGGTTGCCGAATGCGATCGCCTTACGCGACCGAAATGCGATCGCCCTCCCTGTTGCCGAGAACCGCAAGGGCAGGGCGGGACAGCGCGCGAAAGCGAAGCCCTCAGCGCGCTTCCAGCAGGCGCTCCAGTTCGCGCTGGACGGCATGCTCGGCGTTCGTCCCGATCACGCGCGAGGCGATCTGCTTGATGGCGGGACGCGCATTGCCCATGGCCACGCTTGCGCCGGCCATGCGCAGGATCTCATAGTCGTTCATGGAGTCGCCAAAGGCCATCATCTCGCCGGCGGCGATCCCGTGGGCAGCCAGCACTTGCCGCACGCCGGTGGCCTTCGTCACGCCGCGCTGCATGACGTCGATCCACCGGCGGCCCGAGGGCGCGAACACGAAGTCGTCGCCCAGCTCGCGCGAGAGGATGTAAGCGAGATCCATCGGGTCGTCGTCGCAGTACACGGACGCCTTCAAAAGGTGGACCTGGGGCGCGGGCACCGAATGGACGCGCACGGGGTTCGGCAGGTTCTTGTCCTTCTCGCGCTCGAAGCGCGCCTCGTCGTCGAGCAGGAAGCTGCGCGTCTCGTCGAACAGCGCCAGATGCATGGCGCCGAACTCGTCCACGATGCGCGCGAGCCGGCGCACGGCCGCATGCGAGAACACCTCGAGATCGGCCAGCTCGCCCTCCACGTACACCTGCGCGCCGTTCGACGCCACGAAATCCATGCAATCGGCCACCGGCTCGAACAGCTCGCACAGCGTGTCGTAGCGCCGCCCCGACGATGCGACGAACCGGATGTCCGCATCGCGCAGCCTCCGCACGAGGTCGAGCGCGCCTTCAGGCACGCGCTCGCACTCGTCGAGGAACGTCCCGTCCATATCGCTGGCCACAAGCCTGATCGCCATCGCTTCCTCCTTCGTCTTCGTTTCCACCTTCGTTTCCACTCCCACCGTTACCTCCGCTTTCGCCTTCGGCTTTCCATGGTAGAACGCGAGCGTCCCGCAGCACGACCGCGCACGAACCTTTTGCGCCGATTTGACGAAACGGTTACTTGGCAGAGGACACCTTGCCTCCACTCACGGCAAGAGCCGATGGGAAAACGGCGGTTGAAGGCACGCCATGACGGGTTCGTGGCGGGTTTTGACGGAAAACCGCCCTTGGAAACCGCCCTCGAATTCCCATCCCTCCCCTTCTTCGTCAGCCCTCCTCCCTCATCTGGAGAAACAAAGATCGACACTGAAGACGCTAACGGACTGAGCCCGTCGATAAGCGGATTTCCGTCAAAACCCGCCACAGAATCGATCTCCTGTTGCGCCGCAAAAGCACACCATGGCGATAAAGTCCGAACGGAAAGCCGCCACCCCCGGAGGGCATCTCCCCCACGGCACCGTGCTGCCGGAACGCCGCACGAACCGTCGAAGCGCATCCACCACCATCAACGCTGCAGCGGCATCGCGAACGCATATCCGCGCATCCGCTCAAAGTTGCTTGAAAACGCATGACCGGCTTCCCGCGCAGACGCGACAAGAATCGGAGGGCTTCTGCCGCTGTCCGATTGAACCGCTATCGCGCATGCGCAGTTCGAGACAACGCGCCCCTTCGCGAACGGCAACGGCCGCGTAGACCGCGCTCTCGCGCACGTCATCCTCGCCAGCGCGGACTACGCCCTTCGGCGGCACCACACATATCGAACACTTTCACCGCATGCGGCGAAACGCACCCAAAGAAGTGCGCTGGTTTTTCGATGCAGCGGTTCGTCCGACGAGAACGAAGCGGTCGGGGCAAGGCCCCGTCGGCACCTCGAAAGACCCTCGCCCGTCGAACGGAACGGGGGCTTCCTCAACGCCCGAGCAAGGGTCCGAACCAGAGATCCGACGAGCGCGGGCCCGCGTCAACGGCGGTTGGCAGGGAGAAGGCAAACTCCCTGCCAACCGCCGTCGGCTCGACAGAAAACCCCGCCCCCCTTCGAGCCAACGGCGATACGAGGCAGCCCGAACGCATCCCATCAGCCCAAACGCGTAAAAAGTACCTTTTGGACACCGGTGAGTACCCTTTGCGTCTAGTCCCCGCATCCTCCCCGGATCTACGATTCCGAGCCGTAGGCAATACCGAGTGCCCGCGCAGCGGGCGAAGGAGGGATCGCACATGAGGGATTCTCGCCACAGCGACGCGCTCGAAGCGGTCGCGAAGCACGGTGCCGCAAGCGGCGCGGCGCTGTTCCAGCGAGGCGGCGTCACCCGCCGGACGTTCTTGGAGGGCGCGGCATTCATCGGCGTCTGCGGCTCCGCGATGGGCTTCGGCCTCGCAGGGTGCGCATCGCCGAGCGCGGAATCGGGCGCGGGAGGCGCGGCGCAAGGCTGGAAGGCGGGCACGTACACCGCCAACGTCACCGGCCACAACGCCCCGTTCACCATCGACGTGACGTTCTCGGAAAGCGCCGTCACCGCCATCGACGCCGCCACGAGCCAGGAATCGCTCGGCGTGGGCGCTTCGGCGCTTGAAACGCTTTCGGACCAGATCATCGAGTATCAAACGCTCGACATCGACTCGGTCACCGGCGCCACGCTGTCCAGCATGTGCCTGCAGCAGGGCGTGAGGGATTGCGCCGAGCAGGCGGGCGCCGCAGACGCGCTCGAAGCCGCCCCCGGACCGGACGACAGCGTAGAGGCGTCCTACGATGCCGACGTGTGCGTCATCGGGGCCGGCGGCGCGGGGCTCACGGCGGCCATCGCCGCCGCCCAAGCGGGCGCCCAGGTGGTCGTGGTGGAGAAATGCGGCATCACGGGCGGCTCGACGAACGTCTCGGAAGGAGCGCTCAACGCAGTCGACCCCGAGCGCCAGCAAAAGCAGGGCATCGAGGACTCCATCGAGCAGTTCTACCAGACCACGTACGAAGGCGGTCACGAGCAGGGCACACCCGAACTCATCCATTACCTCACCGACAACGCCCTCGACTCGGTCCACTGGCTCGAATCGCTCGGCGTGGAGTTCAAAGAGGAGGTGGGGTCGGCCACCGGGTCGCTCGGCGAGCGCAGCCACTACCCCGCCACGCCGTCGGGCAACACCTACATCCGCTCCTTCGAGGCGTTCGTCGAAGAGCATCCCGACCAGATCACCGTCTTGCATGAAACGCAGGCCGCGCAACTCGTCCTTGACGGCGGCACGGTGACCGGCGTGAAGGCCGTGCACCGCGGCAGCCAGGACGTGGTCGTGAACGCGAAGTCCGTCGTCATCGCCACGGGCGGGTTCGGCGCGAACGTCGAGTACCGCCAGCAGGTCAACGACGGGGTGTGGGCCGACGTGAAACTCGACGACTCCATCGGCTGCACGAACATCAAGCCCTGCGCGCAAGGAGAGGGCCTCAAGCTTGCCGAAGAGGCCGGAGCCCAGCTCATCGGCCTGTCGGATATCCAGCTGCACCCGTGCGGCACGCCCGGAACCGGCCTCATGGAAGACATCCGCACCTCGGGCCGCAACCGCGTGTTCGTGAACAAGGACGGCGACCGCTTCGTCAACGAGGGCGCCGAGCGCGACACGCTGTGCAAGGCCATTTTCGCGCAGCCCGACTCCACGTACTGGATCGTCGTCAACAAGGTGCGCTACCCCTCCGAGACCGAACCCGACTCAAACGGCGCCACCATCGAGAACATGCTGGCGCTCGGCCACATCGTGAAGGGCGAGACCATCGAGGACCTTGCGCAGCAAACGGAGATGGACGCTGCGAAGCTGCAAGCCGCCATCGACGGCTATAACCAAGTGGTCGCAGGCGAGATCGAGGACCCCTTCGGCTTCACAGCCAACAACACAGCCGACGAGCAGATGACCGAAGGCCCCTGGTACGCATGCCGCAAGGTGCCGACGGTCCACCACACCATGGGAGGCATCCGCGTCAACGTCTCGTCGCAAGCCCTCGATGCGAGCGGACAGGCCATCCCCGGCCTCTACGCATGCGGCGAATGCACCGGCGGCATCCATGGCAGCAACCGCCTCGGCGGCAACGCCATCGCCGACTGCATCACCTTCGGTCGCAACGCCGGCGCACAGGCGGCTCAACACGCCGGGGCGTAGTCCGAGCCGTCCCCAGTCCGAACTGCCTCTGACCCAAGCCGCCCCTAATCCGGGCCGCCGGGCTTCGCGCCCGCAGAACCCTCCCCGCCGAGGCCCGCACCTTCGCTGCGGGCCTCGGCCACTTTGTCGAGCAGCTCCTGCTTCGAGTGAACCTGCGCCTTGCGGTACACGGTCCTCGTGTAGTTCCTGATGGTGTTCTCCGAATAGCTGAGCGTCCGAGCGATGAAGGCGCGGCTGCGCCCTTGCGCGATGAGCGACACGATGGCCTCCTCGGTTTCGCTCAGGCCAAACCGCCGCGCGAACGCCGCAACCGGGCTCGCAGGGCTTAGCCCGCCACCGAATGCGCCCGCGTCCTCAACCGCGCGCGCATCCGCGCTCCCGTCGGCGCGCCCCTCTTCGGCGAAGCCGCCTCCCGACGCCCCGGACGCGCCGCGGCACAGCTCGAACCCGACCGGCCAATCCCCCATGAAATGCGGACGCATGATGAGCGTCGCCTCCACCAAGACCACGATCGCCATAGCGATGAGCAGCCACAATCCGTGGTCGAGCGCAGGCCCCACCGCGTACACCACGATGCGCCCTGCAGCCATGCACAGAAGCGAGCCGCCGTACGCCACCGCGTACACGATCGTCGTGGGCTGGCGCACATGGCGCCCGATGCAGTAGGAGAAGAACACGAGGGGGATGTAGAAGCAGGTCACCGCATTGGTGAGCAGAAACGCGCTCGCCTCCTCGGAGCCGGCCTGTCCGCTCATGAGAAAGCAAATGCTCGCCATCATGAGCGCGTTCTGGAACAGCCAGTACCCCGAAAGCCGAAACGAGCGCCCCCGCACCAGCACGAGCCACACGACAAGCGCAACCAGCGCCACGACCAGCACCTGGTGGATCGAGCGCTCCGCCTGCGACAGCTCGCGCTCGCGCCCGTCGGGATACCCCAACGCCATGCCCAGCAAAAACGCGTACAGGAAGAACGCAGCCAGCACCTGCGCCACGCCGCGCCGCAGCGGATCCCGCTCGTACAGCGCGTCCGCACCCGGGGCCTTGCCCGCCCCCTCCCCGGCGCGCCCGCGCTCGTCGAGCCGCGCCATGGCCTGCCAGTAGGCGAACACCGACAGGGCCGGCACGAACAGGTTGATCATGCCCGAGACGGCAGGATCCAGATACCCCATCGCAAGCGACAACGCGCACGAGAGCGCCAGCCCGCCCGCCGCGTAGAAAAACGCCTCGCCGGGCCTGAGCCGTTCAAGGAAGAACACCCAGATGACCTCGCCCCCGACAAGCCCCACGCCGCCCACCACCACGCGCAGCGCCTCGAAATCGGCCGTGTTGAAAAAGAGGTCGATCAGGTACAGCACGCTCGAGGCCGTCATCAGCACGAAACCCGACCACACGAACACGCCCCGCGCCGCCCGCGAGAAGCCGTCCCGGCGCGCGAGCAGCACGAGCAGCGCGATCACGGCCAC
>CBJMC01400__coassemble_1698_pt1 | contig 11703 bp, 9 predicted proteins | sample CBJMC01400__metabat2_low_PE_024 | metagenome-assembled genome bin CBJMC01400 | reverse complement strand
CCGCCACCGATGCCCTCGCGGAGGTTCTTGACGGTCTTGCCAAGAGCGCTGCCGAGCTTCGGAAGGTTCTTCGGGCCGAAGATGAGCAGAATCACCACGAGGATGATGAGAAGCTCCGGCATTCCCATTCCAAGGATCTTCATACGTTCCTCCAAGTTGCTCGCGCGGATCCGCCCGCTGCGGTTCCACCCCGCCCCATCGTCTCCGACGAAGCGGCTCTCCGATGCAAAAAAGGGATGTTCGCTTTGATGGAAACATCCCCTTTAGCTCCATGGTCGGGATGACAGGATTTGAACCTGCGGCCTCTGCGTCCCGAACGCAGCGCTCTACCAAGCTGAGCCACATCCCGATGGCTGCTCACGCAGCGACGGTTATAATAGCACAACGAATTGAAAAGCAAAAGCAATAACGCCGACAATTTCGCGTCCATCGCTTCTCCACCGAAGCCGCCACCGAAGCCCCCTCGCCGAAGTCGGTAACTTTCGGCATCTTTTCAATTCCCGCTTTTCGCCCCAGGCCATCATGGCAGATTGAAACCAGCCGGGGTCCGCTATCGACGTTTTACGCTGCGATGCCGGAGAAGGCCACCAATACTCGCAGCTCGACCTCGCACGGCCAGGGTCTCGCCCTAGAAGTCTTCAAGCCTCGACTCGTCGATGCCGCGAAACCGGTTCGCCGGATTTCGCCGCTGATCGAGCAGGGCGAACACCTTCACAATGCCCGAGGCGGCATCCAGCGCGTAGTAGATCGTCTTGGTGGTGCCGGGCAGATGGTACTCCCTGCAAGGAAATGGCAACTCATCTTCCCCGAGATCGGCCTCGTGCCCGTGGCCGATCTCGGGGAAGCGCTGCAAGAGATCGACCACATTGAAGAACCGGTTTTGACCCGGCCCGCCATCGACGCCAAGTCCTCGATCACGGACCGGGCGATCAGCACCCTGCAAGCGCTACTCATCGCCCGCCCGCTCCATGCCGAGCGCCTGCTTCGCCTGTTCGACGGTAAGCATGTCGCCGCTTTCCACGGCGGCGACCCCGCGCCGGAACTAGCGGGCTTTGTAGTCGGCCTGATCCCGCTCGCTCGACACGCGAAGAGCCACGGGGAAAGGCAGCCCTCGCTCTCTGATGACGGAGCGGACGAAAAGGTTGACGCCGTGGTCGCGCTCATGCCCAGCTCGCCAACGATCTTGGTGAACTCTTGCTTGACCGCATCGTCCATGTTCGCGGAAAGCGCTCTGCGCCTCCTAGCACGCCTTCTTCGACACGATGAGGCGGGATGCGTTCTGTTGCTCCCAATTGGTCTGGGCTTCGTTTTACGACAATTTTGGCGCTAACATAAGCACGAACGAAGTATTGGGACCGATTATCCACCCGATGGAGATCATAGATTCCAAAGAATGCGTTCTCATGTACCTCCAACTAAACTATTAGCAGTCGCGAGCATCTTTGAGCCGGTTATGTGCCCGTTGACGCTTTAGCCTGCGAAATGTGCTTTGATGTGCAAGAAGCAGTTTTGGCAAGGCGCAGACGATGCGCTCCGCATGCCGCCTGCGCCTGCCGCGACCAGAGGATTGACGATGAAACGAACCATTGCCCGCTTCCTAACCGGCGCGGCGCTCTTCATGGCGGCGACCTGCCTTTGCGGCTGCGCCTCGGACGAAGGGCCGACCGCCCCAGTCGACGCCGCCATCGGCGTCATCGAAACGCGATCAGAGAAAGAGACGAGCAGGATCGTCTTCTACGACAGGGAAATGAACGAGGTGGCGCAGCTCCCCCTCGGCTGCGCAACGCTGGGGAACATCTTTTACGATCCGCTGGTCTACGAAGGCAGCCTGTTCGCCATCCCCCAAGGAAACTTCAAGACCAAAGACGGCGAGGCCGTCCTGCAAGTCGATCTGGACTCCCTCGCCACCGAAACGCACACCATCCGGCAGCCGGCCATGAACGACGTGGCCGCAAGCGACGCGCACGTCTTCACTTGCAACACGCTGAATTACGCGTCTTACATAAACCGTTGCCGAACCGACGACGGAGAGGTGTCGAGCGTGTCCATCGAGGGGGTCTACGTGTCGAAGATCGTCTGGCACGAAGGCAGCCTGTACGCTTTCGGACTGGACCTCGACGACGATTCTCCGATGATCCTGCGCTACGACGAGAACCTGACCCTCAGGAAATCGATCGATTGCAGCGGCTGCGCCTACGCTTCGAGCGTCTACAGGGCGGTTGCGGACGAGAGCCGCATCTATTTCTGCAGCTTCGACGTCGCATCGAGAGGCCAGATCGGCGTCCTGGACACAAAAAGCGACACGCTGAGCTCCATCCAGCTGAACGAGAGAGGCGCTTCGAGCATATCCCTGGTGGACGGCAGGCTCTACGTCGCCCATTGCGACACCAGGCAAGAGCAAGGCGACAGCGTGCTGAGCGTCGTGGATCTGGAGACGGGATCCGTCGAGGAGCGCGCCCTTGAGCACGGGGTGGACCAGATGACCGTAACCGACGGGTCGATATACATGCTCGACAACTGGTCGATACACCGATACGACGCCGAAAGCATGGAGCCCGCGGGAAGCAAGCCGATCGAGAAGATGCCCGGCAGCTACAGCTACCTTTCAGGATTGTTTCCGGTGAAGTAGCCCTCAAGCTATCACGATTTCGGCACCCAGCAGGAGAAGGGCGCATTCCACCGGAGGCTCAATGCGAAACAAAGCGCTGCGGCCACCTGCGTCCCTCGAAATCGAGCATACAAGCACGGACGTGACGGATGCTAACGTTTTTGAGCTTGCGGCGCGAGCAGCAAGCTCCTTTGACCGGATCGGCAAACGCACCGAAAAGCGCACCCGCTTCATCAGTCGGCGTCGGCGAGCGCAACCCTGTCGGAGAAGAAAGCGTTTCAAACTCGCACACTACCTCTGGATTTCCCATAAGTTCAAAGATGTCAAACACTCGGCGGGATTGTGCACACTCGCCACAGCCAACCGGCATCGTTTCAAGAGCAAAAAAGCGATGTTACGGCTAATTCTTGCTCTGAAATGGTCTGGCATTTGCGAGAGGCGCGCTGCAAGCTTTTTCCGTCGCAAAAGCTCAAGAAAGCAGGAAGCTAGCACCCCCCCCCCCCGATTCGGAATCGCTCTCTTCTTCAACCGGAACGGGAACGACGTTTCCAACCATATGAGCGCATCAGAGCTCTGCGGCAAATCGACAGCATTCACCATCGAAAGCAATTCCAACAATGCACGTCAACTTAATAATTGCGGCACAAAGATGCGTCGATCATGGGCTATGACTTATTTCTCCCGAATCAGCTAAGGCACATTTTACCTAGCTTATTTCGCTTGCAGCATCAATGATTGCGAGCAAGGCTCTTTGGCAGGAAACCACCCCGAAAGCAACTTCTCCACCGAAGCCCCCTCGCCGAAGCCCCGCCGTCGATGCCGCCGACGCCCGCCCGCGCTTCGTCCACCACCGCCCAGAGCGCAGCGGCCTTGCCGTACCCACCGCTCAACGACCGCCAGCTGGGGACGGACGCCGCCGACTGTCCGGTGCCGACGCGCACGCGCTCGGGTATACTGGTACGCGAGAACCGCGAAGCCCGCCTCCGTGCAGGCGCACTGAAGGAGATGCCCATGGCCCTGGTCGACACGCTGCGCATCACGACGGTATCCGTTGCGAAGGACCGCGTGGAGGCGACGATGCCCATCACGCCCGATCTGTTCCAACCCTTCGGGTTTTTGCACGGAGGCGCCACCATCGCGCTGCTCGAGACGGTGGCGAGCATCGGAACGGAGCAGAGCACCGACTTCGACGTCGAGCGCCCGTTCGGCATCGACGTGCACGTGCGCCATCGCAAAAGCGGCACGGCCGGCCTTCTGCGCGGCGTGGCCGAGCTCGAGCGCGAAGAGCCCGCGCGCTCGGGCGGGGTCAAGCAGTTCTGGCGCGTCACTGCCTTCGACGACGAGGGCGACGTCGTCTCCGACGGCACCATCATGACGAAGATCGTGCCCCTCGCGCGCCTGGAGGAGAAGGCCCGCGAACGCGCCGCAAGCCGCGAGCAGGTCCTTTAGCACTCGCCGCCCGTCGAATCCGACCGCGCATCCGCACGCGGCGAAACCGCCGTCTGCGAGGCCCCTGCGACCTTGGACGCCTCCCCCGCCTTCGAAGCGCCCTCCATCTGCATGCGCACCTCAGTCTGCGGATGCGCCGCTCGCCCAGCCGCCTCTGCCCGCGGATGCACTGCCGGCCGAGGCGCACGCAAGGCCTCTTCGTCGAGGCGCTTCGCCACATGGGCCGTGCCGCCGATGCGGCCCTTGCCCTTCTCCTGATCGCGCGCGACGCGTTTCGCCTCGCGCTTGAACGTCTTGGTGGTTTGGATGAGCACCGCGCCCACGAGGAACGGGAACCAGAACACGATGCCGCGGTACACGAGCGCGATGGACAGGCCCGCCGCGCCCGACGCGCCGAACGAGGTGAACGCCACCACGACGGCCGCCTCCACGACCCCCACGCCCTGCGGCGTGATCGAGATCATGGCGAACAGGGTGGCGACCACGTAGCCGCAGATGAGCGCTTCGGGATGCGTGACGCCGAAACCGACGCCCACCAAACTGAAGCACGCGAGCTCGCACGTGCTGGCGAAGATGGAGCAGGCGAACGCCTTCGCGGTGGTCTTGGGGTTGTGCCCGATGAGGCCCGCCGCATCCGAGAACGAGGCCACAGCGCGCTCCACCCACGGATCGAGCGCGGGCTTCTTGAAGCGCGCGAGGACGCGGTTCACCAGCCGCTCGACAGGGCGCAGCAGCCTGAGCACGAGCGCCGGCCGCTTGCGTCCGAGCACGAGCACGAGCACCATCCCGCCCACGAGCACGATGACGAGCAGCCCCAGTAGAAACCACAGAGGCGACAGCCCCACCGTGAACGCGAGGATGGCAAATCCCACGAGCATGATGGTGGCGAAGCCCGAGTCGATGGTGATCTGCATGAGCAGCGCCGCGCTCGTGGCCTTGCCGGGAGCGATGCCGCGACGGCGCGCGTCGTCCACCACGAGCGTCGTGCCCGCCAGGTTGAGCGAGGGCGCGATGGTGTTCATGAAGAACGTGCCGAACACGAGCGGCAGCGTTTCGCGCGGACTCATGCGCTCGTCGACGGCCTCGAAGGCGTAGGAGTACGCGAAGCTTTGGGCGAAGTACTTGCCCAGCTGCGTGAGCAGCGCCGCGACGAGCGGGATGACGGAGCCCTTCCTGATGGTGTCTGCCAGCTCCACCAGCTGGTCCCCGCGCAAAAGCACCACCGCGAGCACGATGACAATGACCAGTCCCACAAGCAGGTTTCTGATGCTGAGTTTCACGACGGCGCCCCGGCTTCCTCCCCCGCGCCTAGCGGAGGAACTCCTTGAGGTCGGAGCGCATGAGGAAGTCCAGCTCGTCTGCCGAATCCGCATCCGTCTCGAGGAAGAGGAAGCCGTAGCTGCCCACGCGATCCGCATCGAAGCGCCGCAGCTCGAGCACGTTCGAGAAGCGGGCGGCGAACGCGTCGTAGTCGAACGCCTCCTCACCCGTGGCGTCGGCCGGCGGGTTCAGAAGCGACATCGTGTACACCTTGCCGTCCTTGCCGGAGAACGCGGCGTCGAAATCGGGATCGCGCCCTTCGAGGAACGCCTCGTACGTGCGGTAGCCGTACGCGTGGAAGCTCACGTCGGTGCCGCCGAGGCCCGCGAAGCGCAGCGGGTTGAACTCGATGGGCGTGACGTGCCCGTCCTTCACGCGCACCTCCACGTGCACGGGAACGCTGCGCGCGCCCACGAGCGCGTTCACACGATCGAGCCATGTGGCGAACAGGGGCGCCGTCTCGCGCACGAGAGGCGCGCTCGTCACGTACATGCGGTCGGACGTGTCCGCAGCCGATGCGAAATCGTGGCGCAGCACGTTGAGCAGATGCGCGCGGCCCTCCTCGTCGAAGTAGGCGTCGAGGGCGTACTCGGTGCCCTCGACGTAGCCCTCGAGGATGAACGAGCCCGAGCCGACGACGCTTTCCGGATACCTGCTCCGCCAGACCGAGGAGTTCTTCCGTATGTCGGCGAGCGCGCGCTCCCAATCGTCGCGGTTTCGGATCACGTGGACGCCCATGCTGCAAGAGCCCACGGAGGGCTTGAGCACGAACGGAGGCTCGAGCCGGGAGAAATCGAGCTCGAACAGCTCGTCGGCCGAACACGTCTTGAAGAGCAGGCAGGGGTCGAGCTGCGCAAGGGCGGCGCGCATGGCCGCCTTGTCCTTGAACAGGCTGATGGCGCGCACGAGGTCGTCGTTGCGCACGTTGTCCGCGATCCAAGCGAGCGCGTTCTCCGAGTTCGTGTAGACGCGCTCGCCGCCTTCGAGGCGCGAGACGGCCTCTTCGCGCGGCACGAGGTTGAGGCGCGCGGGCGCGAGCGAGCGGGCGAAGCCGTTGTCGAGCACGGGATGCTGCGACTCCTCGAGCCAAGAGACGAGAAGCTCGGATGCGTACGGCTCGTCGAGCACTATCACGGCAGATCCTCCTTCGGTGCGATCGCGACGCCCGCAAGCACGAACGGAGGGCGTCCGTGCGAACAAGGGCGGCACAGGGCAGCATACCCGCCCGCGCCGTCGAGCGGGCGGTCTGCGCGCTTTCTTCAGCCTGTCGTTTTCAAGTCGTTTTCCGTTGCGCCCTTCGCGCAAGGGCGCGGTTGCGCGCTCGATCCGGCCATCCCGCGAACGCCGACCCGGAAGGCCCCAGTATAGCACGAGCCCCGGCCCGCCTCGGCGCACAACCCGGCGGATGCAGACGCACCGAAGCGGCACCTGCCGCCCCGTTGCTCCGTCGCCTCGGGAGGAGGGCGAACCGACCGGAAGTTTCTCTCGAACGCGTCTCCACCTGTTCGTCGGCAGACGCTCGAAGCACCGCCGATTCAGATCCTTTTCGCCCGCGGCTCGAAAAGCCGCGGATGCGGGCAGACTGGCGGGGCAGAGGCGGCAGACGAAGAGACGGGGCGCGTCCGGCGGACAGACGGGAGGAAGCGCGAACGGCGGACAGACGCCACGCGGACGAGCGGCAACCACCCGAAAGCGCCGCCCCGCTTTCGGAACCAAGGCCGAAGGCAGGGCGGCGTCGGCGAGAGCCGATCAGTGACGGAAGTGGCGATGGCCCGTGAACACCATCGCGATGCCCTGCTCGTCGGCGGCGGCGATGACCTCCTCGTCGCGGATGGAGCCGCCGGGCTGGATGACGGCCGTCACGCCGGCCTGCGCCAGCACGTCGAAGCCGTCACGGAACGGGAAGAACGCGTCCGACGCCGCCACGGCGCCCTGGGCCTTCTCGCCCGCTTGCTCCACGGCGATGCGCGCGGAGTTCACGCGGTTCGGCTGGCCGCCGCCCACGCCCACCGTGGCGTGGTCCTTCGAGATGAGGATGGCGTTGCTCTTCACCGACTTGCATGCCTTCCACGCGAACAGAAGCTCGGCCAACTCCTCGTCGCTCGGCTGACGCTTCGTGGGCACCGTGAAGCTGGCGGGGTCCTCATGCACGGCGTCGCTGTCCTGGCACAGAAGCCCGCCCTCCACCGAGCGGTACTCCACTTCCCCGCCGGCCGGGTTCACGCCGCCCGTGGAAAGCAGGCGCGCGTTCTTCTTAGCGCTGTACATCTCCAGCGCGTCTGCGGCGAACTCGGGCGCGATGATGGCCTCCACGAACTGCTTGTTCTCGAAGATCGCCACCACGACATCGCTTGTGACCGGGCGGTTGAACGCCATCACGCCGCCGTAGGCGCTCACCGGGTCGCACGCGTGCGCGCGCTGGTAGGCGGCCACGAGGTCGCCGTCCTCGCACACGCCGCAGGGCGTGAGGTGCTTCACGATCACGCACGCCGGGTTGTCGTACTCGCGCACGGCCGCCCACGCGGCGTCCACGTCGAGGTAGTTGTTGTACGACATCTCCTTGCCCTGATGCTGCGTGGCGTGGGCGAGGCTATGCTCGGCTCCCGCGTAGTCGTCGCGGCGGTAGAACGCGGCGGACTGGTGCGGGTTCTCGCCGTAGCGCAGGTCCTGCGCCTTCGTGAGGCCGAGCGCGCGGGCGGCGGGGAACTTGTCGTCCCGCGCGGCGTCACCTGCCGCGGACTCGGCCGCCTCGCCCAGCTGCGCGCCCATCCACGCGGCGATGGCCCCGTCGTAGGCGTTCGTGGTCTGGAACACGCGCAGCGCCAGCTTCGCGCGCGTCTCGCGCGTGGTGGCGCCGTTGTTGGCGCGCATCTCGGCCAGGATAGCGTCGTAGCTGGCCGGGTCGGTGACCACGGCCACACTCTCGAAGTTCTTCGCGGCGCTGCGCAGCATCGACGGGCCGCCGATGTCGATGTTCTCGATGCACGTCGCGAAGTCCGCGCCGCCCGCCACCGTCTTCTCGAACGCGTAGAGGTTCACCACCACCATGTCGATCATGCCGATGCCGTGCTCGGCCGCCTGCGCCATGTGGTCGGCGTTGTCGCGCTTCGCCAGCAGGCCGCCGTGGACCATCGGGTGCAGCGTCTTCACGCGGCCGTCCATCATCTCGGGAAAGTTCGTCACCTCGTCGATGGGCGTGACCGGCACCCCGGCCTCGGCGATGGCGCGCGCCGTGCCGCCCGTCGAGATGATCTCCGCGCCGAACTCCTCAGACAGGGCGCGAGCGAACTCCACCACCCCCGTCTTGTCCGTCACCGACATCAGAACCCGCTTGATTTGAGGATCGCTCATATGGCCTTACATCCTTTCTTTCGGCGACGGCGCCTGAAACGCGCTGCCGCATTCCCGTGCTGGCTGCGCCAACCCACAACGTTTCCATTATGAACCCGCACAACCGTCCAGATGCCCGCGCTCAGGCCGCCCCCTCCCACAATTCGGCGGGCGGCAGAAACAAGGCAGGAATCGGAGGCGTCGGGGCGGCACGCGAGGACCGCCCCGACAGCGCGAAGATCGAACGGCCGCCGAATTCAAAAGCTTTACCCTCCCTTTGCACAGGTCTGCTACAATCGCACCCGCTGTTTTCAGGGAAGGAGAAGAAGACCATGCCGCGCGCGCACTGGATGGCCCTCATCGGGCTGGCGTTTTCCGCATTCGTGATGAACACGTCGGAGTTCATGCCCATCGGCCTTCTCGTCGACATAGCGGAAAGCTTCTCTATGACCGAGGCCGAGGCGGGGCTCATCATCTCGCTGTACGCGTGGGCGGTTGCGCTCTTGTCGATCCCCCTCATGGTGCTCGCCTCGCGGTTCAACCTCAAGGCCGTGCTGCTGGCCTCCATCGCCCTGTTCGCCGCAGGACAGGTCGCCTCGGCGCTGGCCCCGTCGTTTTCCCTGCTCGTGGGCGCGCGCCTCATGGTGGCGGCGGCCCATGCGGTGTTCTGGTCCATCGCCTCGCCGCTGGCGGTGCGCGTGGTGGGCGAGAAGCACAGCGGCGTCGCGGTGGGCGTCATCGTCACGGGATCGTCCGTCGCCATGGTGTGCGGGCTGCCGCTCGGCCGCGCCATAGGGCTGCTCCTCGGCTGGCGCATGACGTTCGCCTGCGTGGGCGCGGTGGCGTTGGGCATCCTGGCCTACCTCGCCGCGGCCACCCCTCGCCTCGCCGCGGGAAAGCCCTTCTCGCCCCGCGAGCTTCCGACGCTCTTCGCCGCGCCCGCGCTGCGCAACATCTACGTGGTCACCGCGCTGTTCGCCACCGCGCACTTCACCTGCTACAGCTACATCGAGCCGTTCTTGCAGCAGGTGGCCCATTTCCCTGACGACCTCATCACCCTCACGCTGGTGCTCTACGGTGCGGCGGGCATGGCGGGCAGCGCCCTGCTCTCGCGCACCTACGGCCGCATGCGCTTCCCGCTCATGCGCGCCGTCGTCATCGGCGTGGCGGCGTCGATGGCCCTGCTTTTGGCGACGGCGGCAAGCGCGACGGCAACGGTGGCCGTATGCGCGCTGTGGGGCGCATGCTACACTGCCTACAACGTGGCGTTTCAGTCGGAAGTGCTGGCCAATTCGACGGAAGACGCCTCAGCGGTGGCCATGTCGGCGTACTCGGGCATCTTCAACCTGGGAATAGGAAGCGGCACGTGGATCGGCGGGGCTGTGGCGCAAGCGGCGGGCATCGCCGACGTGGGGTTGGCGGGCGCGCTCGTGGGGCTGGCGGCGTTCGCCGTATGCTCCGTGCACCTCGTGCGCTCCATCAAGCGCGCGGAGGCGCCCGCGGCGTAAGACGGGCGAAAGCGGGCCGACAGGGAGGCAAGATGGCCACCCCGTCCCCAACGGCCCCAGGGGCGTCGATGGGGAACGCAGGGTGACTCACCATCGCAAAATGAAACCCAAGCGGGTTGGGGTTGGCGACCCGGCATCCCGAACCGCCAACCCCATCCTTGTCGCAGGAAGCGCGCGGGCGAATACTAACGCGCGGCCCTACTCCCGCCCCAGGCTCTTCTCGTGCTTGGCGCGGGCCTCTTCGGTGTAGCGTTGGCGGTAGCGCACGTCCACCAGCTCGGCGACGATGGCGATGGCCAGCTCGGCGGGGGTCTTCGCGCCGAACTTCAGGCCAATGGGGCGCTTGACGCGCTCCCAGTCCTCCTCTGTGGCCCCGGCGGCCAGCACGAGGTCGTGCACGCGGTCGTTCTTGCCCGCGCAGCCCATCATACCCACATAGTGCGCGCCGTGCCGCGTGGCCCACACGCAGCCCTCGGGGTCGAACATGTGGCCGCGCGTCAGCACGCACACGTAGTCCTGCGGCGTGCACGCAAGCTCGGCCAGCCCGTCGAAGCCGCCGCCCTCCAGCACGATGCGCCGGGCGCTCGGGAAGCGCGCCTCGCTCACGTAGGCAGGATCATAGTCCACCACCGTCACGTCGAAGCCCACGTGCGCGGCCAGCGCCGCCACCTCGCTCGCCGCGTCCGACGCGCCCAGAAGCCACACGCGCACCGCCTCGAACAGCGGCACGGAAAGCCACGTCAAGCCCTCGAACTGCTCGTTGTGCATGCTCGGGCCGCGCGTGACGTCCTTCATCTGGAACACGTCGCGCGGGCTCGGCTCGCGCGACGCCACGATCTCCTTCGCGTCGTTGCAGAAGAACACGAGCGGCTCCCCGTCGGCCGAGCCTGTGTCGCCGTACTTCTTCGTCACCTCGTTGTCGGTGTTGCGCTGCGCCTCGTCTGCATCGTAGACGATCTTGAAGCCCAGCCACGCCAGATCGCCCTCGTCGATGGCGCGGATGGCCCGCTCGAACGTGGGGATGTCGGCCGCCGTGAGGCGCTTCGCCAGCGCGTCCAAATACGCGGGCGACACATGCTCGTTGCCCTCCAAGGCCTCTGCCGAGAAGCAGGGGAAGTCCTCCGTGGAAAGCGCGGGCGCGCGCCCGGCCTTCAAATCGGCGATGATCGCCTCAAGCGTCTCCCGTTTCATGCGATGCGCACCGTCCTTTCAGGGGTGATGGTCACGCGGCCCTCCGCCACCCAGCGCAGCACGCGCGGGTACAGCGCATGCTCCACCGCGTGGATGGCCGCCTCCAACTCGTCCAGCGACATGCCCTCTTCCACGCGCACCGGCTCTTGCGCCACGATGGGGCCCTTGTCGTAGTCCTCGTTCGCGAAATGCACGGTCACGCCCGTCACCTTCACGCCCGCCTCATAGGCGTCGCGGATGGCATGCGCGCCCTTGAACGACGGCAGCAGCGCCGGGTGCAGGTTCAGCACGCGGTCG
>CBJMC01400__coassemble_1602_pt1 | contig 12544 bp, 14 predicted proteins | sample CBJMC01400__metabat2_low_PE_024 | metagenome-assembled genome bin CBJMC01400 | reverse complement strand
TCAGCGTGCCCTTCGCCGCTCGCTCCGACAACGAGCCGTTCGGCGATCCGGTGCGACGAAGCGCGTCCCCTGCGCTCAAACGCGCTTACGTCGAAGCGGTCGTACGCGAGATGGAAGGGTTCTCCGAAGACGCCGAGGAGCTGGCCATCGAGAGCGTCACGCTGGGAACCGGGCCGACGAACGCCCTGTCTGCCGCCGACCTCCACCTCATGCTCGCATCCGCCAAGCGGCTGTTTTCCATCGCCCCCGAAACGCCCGTCTACGCGGCTTTCGACCCTGGGCTCTTGCCTGCCGCCAGCCTCGACGAGCTGCGCTCGCTCGGCGATCCACGGCCCGACTTCCGCTACCTCACGTCCGATCCGAACGAATCCGAAGCGCTCGGCCGGCCCGATGCGGAAGCCGAGATGAGGGAATCGGACGCCCTCCTGGAGCGCGTAGGCGTGCGCGCGATCGGCATGCAGGTGGCCGTGGGGATCGCCGGCCAGACGAAGGACAGCCTGACGCGAACTCTATGCGACATGCGAAGGCCGTGCGTCGAGCGCGTCGAGCTCGTCCCCCTGCGCCCCGAAAGCCCGCTCGCGCTGCCCGACGACGACGCGGCCGCCCTGCTGCGGCACGCGGACGAATGGCTTTCCGAGCACGGGTTCGCGCCGTCAGGCCCCTTGCGGTTCGCCCGCGGCGAAGACAACCCCTACTTCGGCGACCGGTTCGCGCCCGTTCTCACCTTGGCGGATCGGGAGACGCTCTCGCTCGGCCCAGGAACCGCCTCGTCCGTCGGCGGCCTCGCCTGGTCGAACACCGACGATTTCGCCCTGTACCTAAAGCGAAGCGCCGACGAGACGGCCATCACCGAACGCGTCTCGGCCATCGACGAGGAAACCCTCGCCCTGCGCGCCCGTCTCAACGCCCTGCATCGCGGCAAGCCGATCGCCTACGATCCCGCCGCGCACGATTCGCTCATCGACGAAGGACTGTTGCACCCCGTCGGCTCGGAAGGACGGGAGGCCGTCGAGCTCTCCGACAAGGGACGGCTTCGCTATCTCGCGGTGTTCAAGCGGCTGGGCGCGGCTTCGCGCTGAATCGCTCTCGCAATATCGAACGACAGCGCACTGAACGGCAGCGCACTGCGAAGAACCCCTCCCCGCGATAACGGAGAGGGGTTCTTCCAGACGAGGGAAAAGCGCGTCATCCCTCCGATTGCGGCGCAACGCCCTACCAGTGGCAGACCACCACGTCGCCTCCCTGGATGAGGCCGTAGAGCTCGCCCGCCTTCGACGGCGGCAGGTTCACGCAGCCATGGCTGCCGAAGCCCTCCTTGTACAGCGTGCCTCCGAAGTCCGGCTGCCAGTCGGCGTCGTGCAGCCCGATGGCATTGCCGACGAACGGCATCCAGTACTGCACCTTCGTCTCGTAGATCTTCGTGTCGCCGTCGTAGCCGACGAGGGTCGAAGGGCTTTGCTTCTGGTTGAGCCAGTACACGCCGCTCGGCGTGTCGTGCTCTCCGTTGGGCGTGCCCGTCACGCAGGCGGACTCCCAAACGAGCGCGCCCGCTTCGTCGTAGAAGCGCACGTACTGCTCGGACAGGTCGATGTAGCGGCTGCCCCAGTCGCGCGCGCCCGCTCCGTTGTAAGCGGTTCCGGTGGTCGAGCAGGGGACGTCCACCGTGCCCGTGCGGCCCGACTTCACGCCTTCCTTCACGATGCCGAGCAGCGTGTCGCGATCGACCGACCAACCGTACACGCCCCCCGACACCGTGACCGCCTTGCCATCCGCGCGGGTGTAGGAGCGCTCGGTGCCCACGGTGCCGCATTGGGCGGCGAGCTCGTCAACCCAGGCGGTCAGCGCCCCTTCGTCGAGCACGGCGTTGAGGTCGCCGTCCAAGCTCACCCACTGCGCCACGAGCTCGGCGTTCACCTCGCCCACCGTCGCGCCCGCCATCTGCAGCACGAGATCGGCTCCGATCATGGTGTTCGCTTCGTCGACCGCCGCGGCGAGCCGTGTATCCGATTCGAAGATAGAGGGCTGAAGCAGATGGCCTTCCGTGAGCGTCACCTGCTCGTCGAGGGCCGCGAGCGCGCTGTCGGCAGCCTCCACCACGGCATCGGCGTCGAGCGCGGTGCCGATCTGCTCGGGCACGATGGAGAACGAACCCGCGGCCTCGTCGTAGGAGACGGTGGCGTTCTCCGGAGCGACAGCCGACGCGTTGAACTGCCCCACCGCATCGCGGACGGCCTCTTCGAGCCCCGTTTCGTTGTAGCGGGCCACGAGCCGATCCGTCTCGTCGTGCTCGCGCCCCAGTTCAAAAGGCCACGCCCACGGGTTCATATCGGCCAGCATGTCGCCCACCACGGCAGATCCGTCGAAGAACATGCCCGCATCGGAGGCGGAAAGGGACAGCTCGAAGCCCTGCCCCTCGATCGAAAGCTCGTAGCCGTCGATCACCTCGGCGAGCCGCTCCTGCGCCTCCGAAGAGGACATGAGCGACACGTCGACGTCGCCGACAGTGGAGTTCGGCATGAAGCGCCCGGTGAAGTACACGGCCACGCCCACATACGCAACGAGCAGAAGGGCGACCAGCACGCCCACGCCGATGCCGACCGCCTTGAGCGGACGGCACTTCGAACCGGACGAAGAGGCCTGCGCCGCGTCGACCGGCCTCACAGGGCCGCCGGGCGCGAACGCCCCTTCGGGGACGTAGCGCGCAGGACGGGTCCCCATCTGCGATTTTTGCGGCATAGCGCTTGCCGGACGCACAGGTCGGGGCATCGCCGTCGTCGCATCGGGCGAACGACGGGCGGAAGACGCGGATCCACCGCTCGGAACGGCATTGCCCGACGCAGGCCCGTTCGCAGCATGGCGGCCGCCGCGGTTGTTCTCGGATGTGTTCTCGCTCATAACCACTCTCAGACACTCGGATCATGCGCCAATTGTACCAAGGGGCGCGAGTTTCCTCGGTAACAAAACGACCCCGAAGCGCGCGATACGGCGAACTTCGCAAATTCGACATGGCAAGCGCACGGAGCATGCGCATTTCCCTCTTATCGAAGACGGGCGGGACGCACGATGCGCCGGCGAGCGTCCCGACGTCCGAAGCGCACTTTCAAGCTGCGCCGCCCCGTTCACAAAAGGCAGACGCCTTCGCAAAGAAAACGCCGCTTCGATCCTGCGTCCCGCAGATCGAAGCGGCGTGCTTGCCGTTAGCAGAGATTGGCGCAAAAAAGGTCGAACACCCATACGAAGGGTGTTCGACCAATTCTCCTGTGGTGGAGGCGCGAAGAATCGAATGTTGAGCCACGGGCGTTTGAGCAGGGGAAACGCACCTCCATTGGTTAATTATTGGCTACGATCCCCCGAGCTCAACGGTCGTACACGCTGCGCCTGTGCCCGATTTCGACGGCGAGCACGATGAGCTCGTCGTCGCGTATCTCGCACAGCACGCGGTAATCCCCCACGCGGTACCTCCATTGCCCCGACCTGTTCGCGGTGAGGCATTTGCCGTGGGCGCGGGGGTCTTCGCACCCGTCCACGTTCTTCGCCATCCACGCGACGATCATCCTCGCGACGCCCGGATCGAGCTTCGCGAGCTGCCTGTCGGCCCTCTTGGAGTAGCCGAGCCTCCACGTCATAGGTACCTCTTCGCGATCTCGGAAGCCGGTATGATCACGGGGTCGGCGTCGAACTCGGCCTTGGCTTCGCTCCAAGCCCTCAAGTCGAGCTCGTCTTCGATGCGCTCGAGAGCGGTGCGGCGCATGAAGTCGGACGCGGTCGTTCCGAACGCCTTGGCGTAGTCCAGGATCAACGCCTTCTCGCAATCGTCCATGCGGACGGTCATCGTCGCGCTTGCCATGTCGCTCCTCCTTCCGGTCATCATGATAGAACACATTGTAACACAGATGGCGGCATGTCGGGGCAAGGCGTCACAGGACGGCGTCCATGCCCCTGCGGAGGTCTTCGACGTTCGGCCTCACGTAGCGCCGGTACGTCGTGTTGATGTCGCTGTGCCCGAGGATGCGCGACAAGTCCTCGACGCCTCCCCCGGCGTGCAGGTACGACGTCGCGAAGCTGTGGCGCATGTTCTCGATGGTGACATGCGGGACGGTAAGGCCCTCCGCATAACGACCTGCGGTTGGACGTGGTGGCGGGATCCGGCAGGGCGGGGCCGGAATCTGGCTCTACACCGGCAACGGCACGCCCGCGCAGCAGCGGTACGTCATGGACGGCGGCGACAGCACGTGGACGCTTGTTAACAACGCATACAGACGCAAGGTCGCGCCGAGTGTTGCTGCTTATAGGAAAAAATACCGTCTGAACTGGTATTACGCAAGTTCAGACGGTACAGATTGAATGGTGGAGGCGCGGAGAATCGAACTCCGGTCCATACTAGATCGTCCATGAGGCTCTACAAGCTTAGTCGGCGGTCGGCTTTCGGAGGCGCGCGGCTCGCCGACGAGCGTTGCGCTTCCTAGCCAGTTCGATCTTTGCCCGGGCCATACCGGCTACGTGCCCGAGCGCAGCCCCCTCGGTTGATGCCGAACCGCGAGTCGGAGGCGTCCCGCGGACGACAGCCAGGCGCGATTAAGCAGCCATGGCGAGCGCCGGAGCGCTCTGAGTCTTAGCTTTGCCAATTAACTTGACGGTACCCCTGTTTAACGTGGCGAGGAGACCACGACCTGCTCCTCATTTCAAACCTACCATGTCGAAACCAGTCGCCCCCTTGCGTGCAAGGCGCATCTGCGCGGCGAACGCGTCGCGCGATGCCGGGTCGAAGGCCCCACCTTGTCAACGTGCGAGCGCACGGTCGGACTCGTGCGCGAACATTCATTCTATCGAGCGCGCGCGGTTTGTCAAGCGCTGGGAGCGCCGCTTGCGACCGCTTATAGCCGCTCTACAACCATCTCTGACCGCTTGCCCGCCGGGAAAGGCGAGAAGCGTGGCGAGCCCTTCGACGCAAAGTCCGATGCGAAACGGCGCCCGAGGATCCGGGCGCCCGCACGGCCAACGTCACTTCTTGAGGAAAGAGCCGAAGTCGAAGGCGCCCTTGATGTCGTCGAACGCCCCTTTGAGCTCGGCGGCCACGGCGATGCCGTCCTTGTAGATGGCGTTCATGTCGCTCGTGGCCTCGGCGACGCCCTCTTTGGTGATGCCGAAGTCGAACTCGTCGCCCTCGTCCGCGCCTTCGCCTACTTCGCTTTCCTCGTCTTCCTCGACGTAGAAGTACTCGACCTCCTCGCCGTTCTCTACGAGCACGAACCCGACGACGTCCCCGTCGTCGTCTTCGAGGTAGCGAACGATATCGTCGTCGGAAAGCTCGAGCTCGACCAGCTCGTAGGCTTCATCCGCGTCGTCTTCGGCATCCTCGAGGTCTTCGGCAGCCGCCTCGTCTGCAAGCTCTGTCTCGTCGACGTCGCCGATGTCGCCGTCCACCAGATGAAAGCCCTCTTCGGACAGATCGACGCCCTCGCCCGCGCCCGCGACAGCCGCCAAACCGCCGTCGTCGCCCGAAAGCGCCGTCTCGCCCTCGCCGTCGGGGCCCTCTTCGGCGAAGAAGCCCTCGTAGGCGTCCTCAAGATCCTCCTCGTCGGCGTCGGGGTCAAACTCATCGTCGCTTTGGAATTCTTCGACATCTTCGAGGTCGGAAGCTTCGTCAGTCGCCTCGGCTTGCGTCTGTTCGCCGTCCTCCATCTGTTCAAGCTCTTCGTCCAAGCCCATAGCAGGCCTCCTTCGCCTCGGGCGCCGTGGAAACGGCGCGGGTTCTTCGCGCGGCGCTTCACCTGAAACGCCGTCAGGGACGGCGCTCAGCGGCTGCGCTCCTTGAGCGCGCGCTCCACCTCGCGGCGGCTGTCGCGCTCGGCCATGCTCGCGCGTTTGTCGTAGAGCTTCTTGCCGCGAGCCACGGCCAGCTCCACCTTCACGAGCGCGTTCTCCTTGAAGTACATCCGCAAGGGCACGAGCGCCAGACCCTTTTCCCGCACCCGCTCTTGCAGCTGGCGGATCTGCCTCTTGTGGAGCAGCAGCTTGCGCTTGCGGTCGGGATCGGGGTTGGCGATGTTGCCGTTGGCGTACGGCGGGATGTGCCCGTTGTGCAGCCACACCTCGCCGCCGCGCACGAGCGCGAAGCAGTCGGTGAGCTGGCAGTGGTTGTCGCGCAGCGAGCGCACCTCGCACCCCGTGAGCTCGATGCCGGCCTCGAACGTCTCAAGGACCTCGTACTCGTGCAGCGCCTTGCGGTTCTTGGCGATGGTCGTCTCCTCGCGCCTCATGGAGAGCTACCCCGCCGCCGTTTCGGAGCCCGCCGGCCCCGCTTCGGATTCCGCTCCGGCCTCGCCCTCGATGCCGGACGCGGTCGCAACGCCGCCCATGCCCGGCACGAAGCACGCGCCTTCGTCGAGGTCGCGCGCGAAGCGCGCGATGAGGTCCACCGTGGCGTCGAGGTCGTCGAGGCACACCACCTCGGTGGGCGTGTGCATGTAGCGCAACGGCACGGACACGAGGCCCGTCGCGATGCCGCCGCGGGCCATCTGGATGGCGCGCGCGTCGGTGCCCGTCACACCCGGCTCGGCCTCGATCTGGTACGGCAGCCCCTCGGCATCGGCAGCGGCCACGAGCCGCTCGAACACTTCGGGGTTGATGTTGGGCCCGCGGGCGATGACGGGGCCCCCGCCGCAGACGATCTTGCCGTGCTTCGTCCTGTCGATGCCCGGATAGTCGGTGGCGTGCGTCACGTCGAAGGCCAGCCCCACGTCCGGACGAACCGAGTACGCGCTCGTCTCGGCCCCGCGCACGCCGATCTCCTCCTGCACGGTGGCGGCGAAGACGAAGTCGCCCGTCGGACGCGGCCCCTTCGCCAACCGCTGCAGCACGCGCAGGCCGATCCACACGCCCGCCTTGTCGTCGAACGCGCGCGACACGGCCATGTTCGCGCCGAAGCGCTCGAAGCCCACGCCGAAGGTGGCGACATCGCCCACGCGGACGAGCTTCTTCACCTTCTTGGCGGGAAGCCCCAGGTCGATGACAAGCTTGTCGAGAGGGGTGACGTTTTTGCGCTCGTCGGGCTCGATGAGGTGGATGGGCTTGCGGCCCACGACGCCGCGCAACGGCTCGAAGGCGTTCGAAGCGTGCACGTCCACGCGCAGACCCGGCAGGATGGCCGCGTCCACGCCGCCCACCGCCGCGACGGAGAGGAACCCGTCGTCGGAGATGTAGGTGACCATGAGGCCAATCTCGTCCATATGGGCCGACAGCATGAGCGAGGGGCCCGCGCCCGAGCCCTTGAGCCTGGCGTGCACCGAGCCCATCACGTCCGTGTCGACCCCATCGGCCGCATCGGCCGCATGCGTCCGCACGAGCGCGGCGACGGCGGCCTCCGTGCCGGTGGCCGAAGGGGTCTCGAGCAGTCGCTTGAGAAGTTTCACCTGCTTGTTCTTCATAACGCTCCCTGATATCCGGTCGTGTCCGCGCAAGGGCGCGCAAGGCCCCGGCACGCTGGTTTTTCGATCAGACGCATTATAGCGCCTTGCGGCGGCGACGGCGCGAAGACGCGAAGACGGAGCGCAAGCGTCACCGCGAAGGCACGCGCGAAGCCGCCCCGGCTACCACCACTCCTTGCGCTTCGCGCGCTTGCGCTCGGGCTTCGGCGGTCGGAAGTCCAACTCGAGCTGGCCGTCCGAGGCCGCCGCAGCCGCCCTCTTCCGCTCGACGCGGTCGATGTTCCACGACACGGCGTCCTTTCCGTACAACTCGAGCATCTTGAGGCGCGCATCGCGCAGGTTGCCCTTCGTGCCGGCGCGCGATTCGCTTTCAAACTCGAACAGGCCCGTGCCGCGCACGTCGGCGGCGGCGGGAGAGCGGTAGTGGGCGATGTAGGTCTGCATGTCCTTCCTTCGATGCGGTCGGCGGTGGATTTTCGTCTGACGGCATCATAGCGCATAACGAACCCGCGCGGAACGCGAAGGAGCGCGCGTCGGGCGAGGAGGGAACGCGCGGCCCCTCGAAAGGCCTTCGAGCCGTTCGCGAGGCGCGCCGAGAAGGCCCGCTTGGACGCGCGGTGCAAGGGCGGAGCGAGCGGTTCCGGCCGCCTTGGGCGCGATGAGCGGTTCACGACGGCCTGACGAGCCTGAAACGGCAGCGCAACCGCTGCGAGCGGATGGCCGAGGGCTGCGTACAATGGCCGAAACGACAGAGAAGATGGAGCAGCATGGACACGACAGCACACACAAGCGCGGCCGTCGCCGACCGCCCGAAGACGTCGCCCTCGACCCTCGCATCCGGTTTCGCCCCCGCGCGAACGGCCCGCCCTGCGGAAAGCGCGGAGCACGAGACGCCGAGGCGGCTCGTCATCGTGTCGAACCGCCTCCCCTACCGTTTCGAGGGCGACGGCGCGGGCGGTTTCTCGTTCGAGCGCAGCGTCGGCGGGCTGGCGACGGGATTGGGGCCTTTGCACGAGGAGGCCGGAAACCTCTGGATCGGCTGGGCCGATGCGGCCGAGGGCCTCGCGGACGAGGGGCGAGCGGCGCTCGACGGCGCGCTTGCCGAGCGCGCGTGCCGCGCCGTGTTCCTGGATACGAAGGACGCGAAGCGCTATTACGAGGGGTTCTCGAACTCCGCCGTCTGGCCGCTCTTCCACGGATTCCCCCACCTCGCCCGCTTCGACAAAGGAGAATGGGAGGCGTACCGGCGCGTGAACGAGCGCTTTCGCGACGCGGTCGTCGCCGAGGCGCGATCCGGCGACGTGCTCTGGGTGCAGGACTACCACCTCATGCTCCTCCCGTCGCTTCTGCGCGAGGCGCTGCCCGACGCGCGCATCGGCTTTTTCCTGCACATCCCCTTCCCCGACTACGAGACGTTCCGCATGCTGCCATGGCGCGGGGAGATCGTCCGCGGCCTGCTCGGCGCCGACCTCATCGGCTTTCACGCCTACGACTACGTGCGGCACTTCCTCTCGAGCTGCCGGCGCATCGCCGGCATCGAGAACGCGAGCGGCACGCTCATGGCGGACGGACGGCTCGTCCAGGCAGACGCGTTTCCCCTCGGCATCGACTACGAGCGCTATCGCGACGCCGCGCGCACGCCCGCAGTGCGCCGCGCCGCAGCGGAGTTCGCGGCCGAGAAGGGCCATGCGGGCTGCAAGGTGATGCTGTCGGTGGAGCGGCTCGACTACTCCAAGGGCATCCCCGACCGGTTGAACGCCTACGACGCGTTTCTCGACCGCCACCCCGAGTGGGCGGGCAGGGTGGTGCTCGTGCTCGTCACCGTTCCCTCGCGCGAGAACGTGGGGTCGTACCGCGCGCTCAAGAAGCGCATCGACGAATTGGTGGGGCTCATCAACGGCAAGCACTCGACGATGGACTGGACGCCGGTGGATTACTACTATCGTTCGCTGCCGTTCGACCAGCTGGCCGGACTGTACGTGGCGAGCGACGTCATGTTGGTCACCCCTTTGCGCGACGGCATGAACCTCGTGTGCAAGGAGTACTTGGCCTGCCACGACGGCGACGGCGGCGTGCTCGTGCTGTCCGAGATGGCGGGCGCTTCTTCGGAGCTGCACGAGGCGATCACGGTGAACCCGTTCGATCTCGAAGGGTTGGTGTCGGCCATGGAGCAGGCGCTCGCCATGCCCGCAGACGAGCAGCGCCGACGCAACGCCCCTATGCAGCATAGGCTCGCACGGTACACGTCGCGCAAGTGGGCGCGCGAGTTCTTGGACGCGATGGACGAGACGAAGAGGAGGCAGGAGGGCCTGGGCGCCCGCCTGATCGGGCCGGATTCCGCGCGCAGGATGGCAGAGGCGTTCCTTGCGGCGAGAAGGCGCGCGCTTCTGCTCGACTACGACGGGACGCTCGTGCCGTTCTCGGGCGAGCCCGCGCATGCGGCGCCCGACGCGCAGCTGCTCGCGCTTTTGAAAACGCTGGGAACCGCGGCGGGAACCGACGTCGTGGTGGTGTCGGGACGCGACCGCGGAACGCTCGAATCCTGGCTGGGCGGCACGCCCGCGGAGCTGGTGGCCGAGCACGGCGTGTGGTTCCTCGACCGCGACCGCAGCGGCTGGACGCTCGAAGAGCCGCTCGACGACGCTTGGAAAGACGCCATCCGGCCGGTACTTGCCGGCTTCGTGGACCGCACGCCGGGAGCCATTCTGGAAGAGAAGGACTTCTCGCTCGTGTGGCACTACCGCATGTGCGGGCAGGAGTTGGCCGAGCGCCGCGTCATCGAGCTGAAGAACGCGCTCGGAGAGTTGGAGGGAAGCGGGCTTGCGCTCATGGACGGCAACAAGGTGATCGAAATCAAACCGAACGGCGTGGGCAAAGGGCACGCGGCGCACCGGTGGTTCCGCGATCCTTCGTACGGGTTTTTGCTGGCAGCGGGCGACGACCGCACCGACGAGGACGTGTTCGAAGCCGCGCCGGCGAACGCGTGGACGGTGAAGGTGGGAGGCGGGCCGACGCGAGCGCGCTTCGCCCTGCGCGACTGCCGCGAGATGCGCGCGCTGCTCGAAACGCTGGCGAAAACGGCGGGCTAGGATGCACGAACGGGAGGGATTCGAACTCGCCGAGCAGTCTGCCAACTCCGGTCTGGAAAGATAATCCGCGTCGACTCCGTTTTGGCATCGATGTGAAAGGGCACGAACGCGAGAGGAAGTCGGAGCGAAACCGAGCCGATCAGACGCCGAATCCTTGGCAGACGAAACCGCGAACAGGCGTTTTTGCTTGCAGCAAACCGAAAACGCACGTCCTTGAAGCAGAGCCGCGCCACGACGATCTTTCGCGCCCATAAATTGCGCCTTTTTCCGCCAGGCCACCGCCGACGAGCGTTCAGCTACCTTCGCGCGACTCCTCAGCCCAGCGGCCTCAAGAAGAGGCAATTCGTGGCGGAAAGCATAGGGCGAAACAGGTCGCGCCAATCCCTGCTCGACGGAAAGGGAGGTCGACGAGGGCGATGCCGTCGAAGGCAATCGGCTGACAGAAACCATTCGCGCGCCGAAGCATTTCTATCTCACTCCCCATGCGGGGAGCGAGGATGTGCACCTGAGCTCGACCCTGCCCTCGCTCTTGAAGCGGTCGTAGTCGGTCGTGCCGCCGTCGAACACCAGCTCGGGGATCTTCACGCTCTTAGCGGCTGAGAACTCCGCTCCCTTGACCTGGTACTTCGTGGTGAACGAGGAGAGCTCGATCACCTTGTCGAGCGCCTTCAGGTACTCTTCGGGAAACTCGGTCGCCATATCTCACTCCTTAGTCAAGCTTCGTGCCCTCGGGCAGTCCGGCCGCGGACACGGCCCGCGCCTCGCGCGACACCTTGTCGTTGGACGCCCCGGCGGGCCTCCCGCCCGTCGCGCCCTTGGGCTTGTCCTCCTCGAACAGGTAGGGGCACTCGGCCTTGAGCTTCGCCACGTCGCCGCCGTAGTCGCCGAGCAGCGCCTTGGCCGCCTTGACGTTGCGGCACCCGGCCTTCTCCAGCTTCCACGCCGTGCGCTCCTCGTCGATCTCGGCTCGCACTTTCTCGATCTCGGCCTTGAGGTCGGCGCGGGCCTTCTCGGTCTTCCAGCTTGTCGGTCAGCTCCTTGATCTTGTCGTTGAGGGCCGCGACCTCCTTGTCGTGGCGCTCCTTGTTGATCCCCGGCTGCCCGTGGCTGTCCCTGACGTCCTCCCCGCCGCCTTGGCCTTCGGCCGCGGGGCCTCCCTCGGGCTTGCCCTCGATGCTCGCGCCCTCCTAGGGCTTCGTCTCGGCGTTCGCGCCCTCTTGGGGCTTGTCCACGTCCACGGGCACGTTGACCACGGTTCCGTCCCTGCGCACGCAGGAGGTCGTCATGAGGCTCCCTGCGCGAGCCTGGAGACCTCGCGCGCCATCGCGTCGCGGTAGGCGATGCCGTCGCGCCCTCTGCCGCCCTCCTCGAGGACGCGGGGGCGGGCGAGCGCGCGGACGTACTCCCCGGCGCAGTCGCCCGCCATGCGGCAAACCATGTCCTCTACCTCCCGCGCCGCTTCTCCGTGCGCCTCGTCGGCGCTCTTGTAGGTCCCCGAACGCATCCGAGGCAGCCTTGGCCAGCCTCGCTCGGAGGCACAACGCGACCTTGGCCACGAGCGGAGCCGAAGCCGCGAAGAACGCGCCCCACCCGTGCTTCTCGAACACGTCGCATTTCAATCCACGCTCCCCGTGCGAGGAGCGACGCGCCTCGACTGGCTGCAGATACATGTCGCTTCTATTTCAACCCACGCTCCCCGTGCGGGGAGCGACTTCCCCAGGGCGACCCGGTGGGCGTCCTGCTCCAATTTCAACCCACGCTCCCCGTGCGGGGAGCGACCACGGCGCGCTGCCGCCATTGGGCCTCGGTGTCATTTCAACCCACGCTCCCCGTGCGGGGAGCGACTGTGCGCCAACTGGCAGCCGGGTTGCGGATGCTGGATTTCAATCCACGCTCCCCGTGCGGGGAGCGACACAACGCGACCGATGTACGGCTCCGCGACGCTCAAATTTCAACCCACGCTCCCCGTGCGGGGAGCGACGCCCTTGAGGTCGTTGCCGGTGCCGGTGCCGTTCAATTTCAATCCAC
>CBJMC01400__coassemble_1568_pt1 | contig 12779 bp, 10 predicted proteins | sample CBJMC01400__metabat2_low_PE_024 | metagenome-assembled genome bin CBJMC01400 | reverse complement strand
CCATCGACCAGCAGCGCATCGACGACGTGCAGGAGCAGAGCGGCCACGGCGTGCGCGCGCGCATCGACGAGCACGTGGTGCTCGTGGGCAACGACAAGCTCATGAGCGCGTGCGGCGTGGGCTGCCACGAGTGCGAGCTCACCGGCACCATCCTGCACGTGTCGCTTGACGGCGCCTACATCGGCCACATCGTCATCGCCGACGTCATCAAGCCCGACGCCGCCGAGGCCATCGCCGCGCTGCGGGCCGCGGGCGTGAAGAAGACCGTCATGCTCACGGGCGACCGCGCCGACGTGGCCGCCGCCGTGGCGAAGGAACTGCGCATCGACGAGTTCCGCGCGCAGCTTTTGCCCCAGGACAAGGTCGCCGAAGTGGAGAAGCTGCTCGAGGAGACGCACGCGAGGGGTGCCGGGAAGGGCAAGCTGGCCTTCGTGGGCGACGGCATCAACGACGCCCCGGTGCTCACGCGCGCCGACATCGGCATCGCCATGGGCGCGATGGGCTCGGACGCGGCCATCGAGGCGGCCGACGTCGTGCTCATGGACGACAAGCCGTCGAACATCGCGCGGGCCATGCGCATCGCCCGCAAGACCATGGGCATCGTGTGGCAGAACATCGTGTTCGCCCTCGGCGTGAAGTTCCTCGTGCTGGTGCTGGCCGCCGTGGGCATCGCGAACATGTGGCTCGCGGTGTTCGCCGACGTGGGCGTGGCCGTCATCGCCATCTTGAACGCCATGCGGGCGATGAACGTGAGGAAATAGCCGCAAACGGGCGGCTTCTTCCAGCAGAGGAGCCGCTTACGCACGGCGTGATGGACGAGGCTGCGCTTGGACGCGCATCATGGGTGGCGATAAGCGCCGAAGTTGGAAAACCCTGCGTCTCGTGCGCTGTCGGAGGCCCGGTGGAACGCAGGGCCGCACGACCAGGTGCTTTGCAAGCCGGAGTGCGGCAGAATCGGACGGAAGTTTCCGAAATCGGCTGTTTCTCGCCAATCGGGACGGCGAACCTCGCCGGCTGGGATCGGCGGGCGCTGAAGCCCTCATCGGACCCCAAGAACCGCTTCGAGCCCGCCCGTCCCTTCCTGTTTCGGGCGGGCGGGCTCCAGCGCGAGCTCGAAGCGCAGCCAGAACGCGCCGCCGCGGTTCTGGGCCGTCGCGTCGAGCGAGGCGCCCATGAGCTCGGAGAGCGAGCGCGCGATGGCCAACCCCAGCCCCGAGCTCTCGTTCCCGCGCGCGGCGTCTGCCGTGAAGAACGGCTCGAACAGCCGCTCCAGCTCGCCTTCCGAAAGCTCGTCTGCGTCGTTGGCCAGCTCCACGACCACCCGCCCGTCCTCCCGCTCGAACGCAGACGCCTCGAACGACCCCTTCGCGTAGGCGCCGGCGTTGCCCAGCAGGTTCTCCAGAACGCGTTCGAGCGCGGACGGGTCGGCCAGCGCGAAGAGCGGATGCGCGGGAAGATCGACCCGCACGTCCAAGCCGCGGTCGGACAGGAGGCGGTGGCGCTCGGAGATCGCCTCGCGCACGGCGCGGCAGACGTCCACCTCCCCGATCTCAAGGCGCGCATCTGCGCTGCGCGCCTGCGACAGCTCGTAGAACTGCGCGACGAGGCGCTGCAGCGCGGCGGTCTTGCGCCGGACGGTGGCGAGCGAAGCGCGCGCCTCGTCGTCGAGCGATTCCCCGTCCATGAGCGCCAGGTAGCCAACCATGGCGGTGAGCGGCGTTCTGAGGTCGTGGCTCAAGCTTTCCACCTGGGACTTCAACCGATCCTCCTGCCGTGCGCACGCCGCTCGCCGCTCTTGCTCGGCCTCGAGCACCCGGTTGACGGCGTCGAGAAGCTCCTCCAGCTCGGCGCAGGGCTGCGGCAGCCTCGCCGTGCGGTTGCCCTCGATGCGCTCCGCGATCTCGGCGAGCTCGGCGCTCGCCTGCCGGATCGATCGCTTGAGCAGCTTGAGACGGACGGCGAGAAGCGCCGCCGCCGAGAGCGCGAGGGCAAAAAGCCCCGCAAGCATCGCCTCCACCTGCGCCTCCTCCCTTCCGTCACAGCTCCGTCTTCTCCGCGCGCCACAGGCCCCAGGCGCCGAACGCCGCGATGCCCGCGAATCCCGTGACAAGGCACTTCGCCAAGCCCCAGGGGGTGCTCCACAGGAATTCGGCAGCGCCGCTCTGGTTGATGAGCACCCCGCTCGAGAAGAAGTTCGCGGGCATCCAGGCGGCCAGGGCGGCTGCCGGCTCGAGGAAGCGCCCGATGTTGTCCAACAGCATGGGGACGAAGAAGACCACCGCGCCCCACGCGACGAAACCCGCCCACGACGTCGGCAGCGTCGCGCACACGGCCACGGCGAGCACGGCGCAGGCGACGGTGAACGGCAGGGCCGCGCCGATGCCTTGGAGCAGGTAGCCCGTCGCCTCGAGCCCCGGCCCCTCCAAGAGCGCAAGCGCGCTGCCGACGAACACGACCAGAAACGCCGCCAGGCAGATCAGCCCCAACGCCGTGGACACGAGGCATTTGCCCAAGAACAGGTCGCGCCGCGACAGGCCGTGCGAAACGGCGTTCTTGAACGTGCCGTCCTTGCCCTCGTCGGAGAACAGGTTCCACACGAGCAGCCCGGCCACGAAAAACGAAAGGCTCGGCGCGCAGATGACGTTGCTCAGCGAGAACCGCACGGTCGCGTACGGGAAGTCCGGATCGGACGAGCCCACGCCGAACAACAGCAGGTTGGCCGCCAGGCCGAGGCCGCACAGCACGCCGGTGAACGCGTAGAACTCGCAGCCGCGCGTGATGCGGTACCACTCGCTTCTCGCATAGTTCAGCATCATGCGCCCCCTTTCTCCTTCAGTTCGAAATAGTACTGCTCGAGCGTCGTCTGCCGCCGCTCGAGCCGGAAGATGTCCAGGCCGTGCGCGCTCGCAAGGCCGCTGTAGGCCTCGATGGGAAGCTGCGGATCGAGGATGCGCACCGCGCCGTCGGGCAGCACCTGGTAGCGCTCGCTCGCGCGCTCCCCTTCGAGCAGCACGGCGTAGCGCGCGGGATCGGACACGGCGATGTCGATGCAATCGGCGCATCGCGCACGCAGCGTCTCGGCGCTCACCTGCTCGATCAGGCGGCCTCGCCGCAAAAACGCGTATTCGGTCGCCACGTGCTCGAGCTCGGCGAGGTGATGGCTCGACACCACCACGGTGACGCCCCGCTCGCGGTTGAGGCGCGCGAGCAGGGCGCGCACCTCCGCGATGCCGCTCGGGTCGAGGCCGCTTGTCGGCTCATCCAAAACGAGCGCCTCCGGCTCGCCCATGAGGGCCATCGCCAGCCCGAGGCGCTGCCTCATGCCCACGGACAGATCCTTCGCGCGCCGCTTCGCCGCCTGCGCCAGCCCCACCGTCTCCAAAAGCGCGTCCGTCCTGCCCGCCCCCGGCACGCCTTTTCGGATGCGGCAGCATTCCAGGTTCTTCTCCACGCTCAGGCGAGGGTAGAATCCAGGCTGCTCGATCAGCGCGCCGATGCGCGAGCGCTCGCGCTCGAGGGCGCGCGCATCGTGCTCGCCGAACAGCCGCACCTCCCCTCGCGTGGGAAACGCCAGGCCGCACAAGACCTTGAACAGGGTGGACTTGCCCGCTCCGTTGTCGCCCACAACCCCGAGCACCGCCCCGCGGCGCACCGCGAGGCTCACGCCGTCGAGGGCGGCGACGGCGCCGTAGCGCTTCTTCAGGCCCCTCGTCTCGATGACCGCCTCCATGGGAAAGCGCCTCCTTTCTCTCGCGCAGCGCTTTCGGCGAACGCCGCGGCGCGCGCCGCGGGGACGGGCCCCGCTTCCAGCCAGGGATCGAGCATGCCGAAGGACACGTTCGATATCCCCTTCGATTCGGACGTTGCGGGAACAACGATAGCCGACGCGCTTGAAATAAGTCCTCAAGAAAGCGTAAGGAAAGCCTAAAGGCGCATCCGTCTTTGAGGCGTCGGCTCCGGCGCACGTCGGAAGCGGCCCTTGCAGGGCGAAGGCGCGCCGCATGCCCACCGTGCGCCCGTCTCGCGCAAGGAGCGCGCCATGGGGCGGGCGGCTTCGGCGCGAAGGCCCCGGCGCGGATCGACCGTCCCGCGTTCAGAGAAGGGGCCGGTGCGCTCATGCCAGCTTGAATCCGATGCCCCAGACGGTCTTCACGTACTCGTCCTGCGCTCCAGCGGCCGAAAGCTTCTTGCGGATGTTGCTCACGTGCACGTTGACGGCGTTCTCCTCGCCGTAGTAGCCGCACCTCCACACCAGCTCGTAGAGCCGTTCGCGCGAGAACACGCGGTCGGGCGCGCGCATGAGCACGTGGAGTATGTCGAACTCGCGGACGGTCAGGGCCACCTCGACGCCGTCGAGCGTCACGCGGCGGCGCGCGGCGTCGAGGCGCAGGCCCCGATGGGAAAGCACCTCGTCGCCGACGTCCGCGCCCAACGTCGCCGTGACGCCCTGCGCGCGCCTGAGCACCGCATGGATCCGCGCGGCCACCTCGTCGGGGTCGAAGGGCTTCGTCACGTAGTCGTCGGCGCCCAGCTTGAGCGCGGCCACCTTGTCGGAGGCGCCCGCCTTCGCCGACACCACCACGACGGGCGTGCGCGCGCCCGCTTCGCGCATGCGCCCGATGATCGCCGGCCCGTCCATACCCGGCAGCATCATGTCGAGCAGGACGAGGTCGAACGGCGCGCGCTCCATGCGCAGAAGCGCCTCGGTGCCCGAGAAGGCCGAAACCGCCTCGAACCCTTCGCGCGTCGCGATGCGCGCCAAAAGCGCGTTGATGTCCGGATCGTCCTCCACGACGAGGATGCGCCCTGCCTCCATGCCCTCTCCTTCCGAAGCCTTCCGTCTGCGCCCCGAACCCGGTCGCGGACGGCCAGGGCCCATGATACCATCGCCGCGTCCGCAGCATGCGCATGGCATCCGGTATTCGACGCGGTGACGGGCGTCTTGCGCTCCGAAACCGAACGCCTTGCATGCGCGAAGGGGCGCTACGCTGGGGCCTTATGAGCGACGCGCGCGACATCGGACGGCATGGCGACGGGCCCTCGCCCCCGCGGACGGGGCGCGCGTTCGTCGTGGCCGCGCGCTGGCTGCTCGCAGCGGCATGCGCCGCGGCCATCCCGCTTGCCTTCGGGGCCCTTGCGCTGCCCGCGCGCCTCGGCGCGTTCGCGGCGCTGAGCTTCCTTCTGGCCAACGCCCTGTGGCAGCACCTTCCGCTCGCGCCCGCCTGCCTTGCGGCGTTCGCCGCCTCCGCGCTGTTCGCCGTCGTCGTGGTCGCCCTCGTCGACGTGGGCGGGGCCTCCGATGCGGGGAACCTGATCTTCTACCTCTGCTTCGCGGCGCTCGGCGCGGCGCTCGCCCGCCTCGCCCTCAAAGCGATCGACCGGATGGCCAGACGCCGCCCTTGAGCGACCCGTCCTCCACAAGCCCCTCCGCTCCTCACGACCCCCGATCTGCTACCATAGGCGGCGAACCGAGGGAAGGAGCGCCATGCGCATACTCATCGTGGAGGACGACGCGGCCATCGTGGGCAGCCTGACGGATCTGCTGCGCCGCGAGGGCTACGAGACGCGGCACGCGAGCCGCCAAGACGACGCGGTGGCGCTTCTGGACGCCGAGGGCTTCGATCTGGCGCTCGTGGACGTGGCGCTTGCGCAGGGCAACGGGTTCGCGGTGTGCGCGGCGGCGAAAGGGGTCGACCCCGCGCCCGCCGTCATCTTCCTCACCGCCTCCGACGACGAGTACAGCACGGTAGCGGGCCTCGACATGGGGGCCGATGACTACATCGCCAAGCCCTTCCGCGCCCGCGAGCTGCTCTCGCGCATCCGCTGCGCGCTGCGCCGCGCACAAGGGCCGGCAAGCGGCCCGCTTCGCCTCGGCGACGTGGAGATCGACCCGTCGGCGGCCGTCGTGCGCAAGGCGGGCCGCGAGGTGGCGCTCACGGCGCTCGAGTACCGGCTTCTGCTGCTGTTCGCGCACAGCGGCGGGCGGCTCGTCACGCGCGAGCACGTGCGCAACGCCATCTGGGACAGCGCTGGGGAGTACGTGGGCGACAACACCCTCAACGTGTACGTGAAGCGCCTGCGCGACAAGATCGAAGACGACCCGTCCGATCCGAAACTCGTGCTCACGGTGCGGGGCCTGGGCTACAAGGCCGGCGTCGCGGCCGAGGCGTGAGGGAGGGACGCTCATGGGCCTTTTGAGGAATCGCGCCTTCTGCCGGGAGCTCGCGCTCATGGCGGGCGTCCTCGCAGCCGCGGCCGTGCTCGCCTGCGCGGTCGAAGGAGGTGGCGCCGCAGCGTGGGCGCTCGGCACGGGCGCGCTGTCGTGCGCGCTGTTCTGGGCGTTCTCGGCGCGGCGGCATCGCGAGATCGCGCGGTTGGCCGAGGAGGTGGACGAGGTCTTGCACGGAGGACGGCGCATCGACTTCTCGGATTACCGCGAAGGGGACCTGGCCGTCCTCAAAAACGAGCTGGCCAAGATGACGGCGGCGCTTGCGGGCGCCAACGAGCGCCTGGGACGGGAGAAGCAGGCGCTCGCCGACGCGCTGGCAGACGTGTCCCATCAGATACGCACGCCGCTCACGGCCATCGGGCTGACCGTCGCAGCCATCGAGGCGGCGCGCGACGACGCCGAGCGCTTTCGCGCCCTGCGCGAACTGGAGGGCCTTGTCGAGCGCGTGGGCTGGCTCGTGACGGCGCTCCTCAAGCTGGCGAAGGTCGACGCCGGTGCCATCCGCGTGCAAGCGTCGGCTGTGGACGCGCGGCGGCTCGTGCGCGAGGCGCTGGCTCCGCTCGAAGGAGCGCTCGACCTGCGCGGCGTGGCCGTGGAGACGCGCGTGGCGCCAGGCGCGACGTTCACAGGCGACGCCGCCTGGTCGGCCGAGGCGCTCGGCAACGTGCTGAAGAACTGCATGGAGCACACGCCCTCCGGCGGCGTCGTGTCCGTGCGCGCCTTTGAGGACGCCGTGGCGTTCCGGCTTCTCGTGACGGACACGGGCCCGGGCATCGCGCCCGAGGATCTGCCGCATTTGTTCGAGCGCTTCTACCGCGGCGCGGGATCCGAGGGGTTCGGCATCGGGCTTTCCCTCGCGCGCTCGCTTGCGGCCGCGCAGGGCGGCACGCTGAGCGCCGGAAACGATCCCGACACCGGAGGCGCGCGCTTCGAGTTCGCGTTTCCGAAGATGGTGGTGTGAGGGGCACCGCCGGCGGCGTTCCGCGGGAGGGGGTTGCGAGCGCAAGAACGTCCCTTCCCCTCCCCTTCGCCCCCCCCCTGCGTTTCGCCCCTTCCCGCCGCGAACCCGAAGCTTCGCTTCCAACCTGCGAAAAGGGCAAAGTGACGATTTCGTAATGCGAGGTTCACGCCCTTGCAAGGCCAAGGTGGCAGACTTGTCCCATGGCTTTCACGAGAAAGGAGACGCCATGGACATCCTCGCCATCGAGCACCTCACCAAGGTGTACGGAAGCGGGCCCACCGCCCTCAAGGCGCTCAACGACGTGTCGCTTTCCATCGCCCAGGGCGAGTTCGTCGCCATCGTCGGCTCGTCCGGATCGGGCAAGTCCACGCTTCTGCACCTCATGGGCGGCGTCGACCGCCCCACGTCGGGCACCGTGCGGCTCGCCGGATGCGACGTCTACGCGCGCTCGGACGAGGAGCTGGCGGTGCTCAGGCGGCGCGAGGTGGGCATCGTCTACCAGTTCTACAACCTCATCCCCGTACTCAACGTGGTGGAGAACATGGCGCTGCCCGTGCTTTTGGACGGGCGCGCGGTGAACGAGGAGCGTCTGGGGTCGCTGCTCGACGCTCTCGGGCTGCGCGGCTGCGAACGGCTTTTGCCCAACCAGCTGTCGGGAGGCCAGCAGCAGCGCGCCGCCATCGGACGGGCGCTCATGAACGCGCCGGCCGTCCTGTTGGCCGACGAGCCCACCGGCAACCTCGACTCGCGCAACTCATGCGAGGTCATGGCGCTTCTGCGCGAGTCCAACCGGCGCTTCGGCCAGACGCTCGTGGTCATCACGCACGACGAGGACATCGCCCGCACAGCCGACCGCGTCATCGCCATCGAGGACGGACGCGTGGCCTCGGACGAGAGGAGGCGCTGATGAAAGGGGTGTCGGCCCGCTTCACCCTGCGCACGCTCGCGCGAAACCGCGTGCGCACCGCCGTCACCGTGGCGGGCGTCGCGCTGTCCGCGGCGCTTCTGGCCGCCGTGCTGACCAGCGTGGCGAGCGTGCAGGCGGGCATGGCCGAGCGCACGCGCGCCACCGAGGGGTCGTGGCACGCGTTCTCCTCCGAGGTTTCCGCCTCCGCCGTCGATGCGCTCGCGGACAGCGGGTGGGTGAGCGACCTTGCGGCGTTCTCGAACGGCGGCGCGGCGGCCCTGTCGGAGGCAGACGCGCTCAGCCTAGGCGATTTCCTCACGCTGAAGAGCCTGCCGGAAACAGTCAAGGGATCGTCCGAGCCCGACGGCGCGCCGCTTTCCCTCATGCCCGAGCTTTCAGAGGGGCGCATGCCCGAGACGGCCGACGAGGTCGTGCTGCCCGACTACTACCAGGGCGAGACGCTCGGAGCGGACGGCGAGGGCGGCGTCTCCTCGGACGGGCCGCTGGAAGTGGGCAGCGTGCTCAAGGCCAAGCTGGGCGCGCGCACGACGCTCGAGGACGGAGAGGAGGCGGTCGTCGACGCGCGCCCCCGCACGCTCACGGTGACGGGGTTCTACGAGCGCCAGCCGCCTTTCGTCGGGAACAACTACACCGCCGAAAGCTCCTCGGCGGTCGCGCTGAACGCCGCCGGGTCCCCCGCGGGCGTCTCCGACGCCGACGGAGAGCCGTCGATGGGCGTGTACGCGACGACGCAGGGCGTGGGCAGCGTCGGCGAGATGGGAAGGCTTTTCCAGGAGGCGACGGGATCGCAGGATGCGGACGCGCTCTTCCACGGCAGCCTGCTCCAATACCTCGGCGTCTCCGACGGGCGCCCCATCTGGGGGACGCTCTGGATGCTGGCGGGCGTGCTGGCGGCGGTCATCGTGGCGGCGTCGGTGTCGCTCATCTACAACGCGTTCTCCATCTCGGTGGCCGAGCGCACGCGGCAGTTCGGGCTGCTGGCCTCGGTGGGCGCGTCGAAGCGGCAGCTGCGGCGCATGGTGCTCTTCGAGGCGCTGCTGATCGGCGCGGTCGGCGTGCCCCTCGGCCTGGCCGTCGGCGTGGCGGGAACGGCGGGCGTGTTCGCGGCATCGCAAGGGGCGTTCGCCGCGCTTCTGGGCGAGGGCTTCACGGGCCTTGCGGTGCGCGCGGATGCGGGAGCGCTCGCAGCGGCGGCGGCGCTGTCGTTCGCGACGCTCGCGATAAGCGCGTGGGCGCCGTCGGCCCGTGCGGCGCGCGTCTCGGCCGTCGAGGCCATCCGCCAGACGCAGGACGTGCGCCTTTCGCGCCGCGGAGCGCGCGAGGCGTCCTCGAAGCGGCGCGGCGCGGAAGCGTCCGTGCGAATCGGCCTCGCCGGAAGGCTGTTCGGAGCCTCCGGGTTCGTCGCGCACCGCAACCTCTCGCGCGCGGCGGCGCGCGGGCGCACCGTGGTGGCCTCGCTTGCCGTGAGCGTGGCGCTCGTGGTGGTCTCCGGCAGCGTGGCGCTGTACCTCTCGCCGCTCTCCGACCGCGCAAGCAGCAGAAACGCGGCCGGAAGCGAGGCCGACATCGTGGTGTCGGCCTATCCCGAGCGCACCGGCTCGCGAGAGGGCTCCGAGCTCTCCGACCACGCCGCCGAGTTCGACGGGTTCCTGGCGCGGGCGGCCGAGCTGGACGGCGTGCAGCTTGAGGGGACGTGCCGCATGGGCCAGGCCGAAAGCGTCGTCGGCGCGGACATGCTCTCCGAAGAGGCGCGCGCCGCGCGCGAATCCTTCGACGAGCAGACGAGCGAGGAGTGGGTGCCTTCGAGCTTCGGCGCGGACGGGACGTTCTACGGGTCGCTGTGCATCTTCTACCTCGACGATGCCTCATGGCGCGCGCTCGTGGGCGATCTGGGCCTTGACGAGGCCGCCTACACCGACCCCGACCATCCGCGCGCCATCGGGCTGAACACCTACCAGGCGACGATGCCCGACGGCACCTACATCTCCGCGAAGCCCTTCGCCCGCACCGGCTCCGTCGACCTGTACGCTATCGAGGGACGCGAGGGCTTCTCCCACATGGGAGTGCAGGAAAGTCCAAACGGCCAGGTCCTCGTGGGGTATCTCGACCAAGAGGCGGCTTCGGAGGGCGACCCCTCCATCGTCACCGCGCCGGCCGCAGAAGCCGCCCAGGTCTTGAGCATCGAGATCGGAGCGCTGTGCGACGAGGAGCCGGCCGTCGTCAACGCCATCTCGGGAAGCTTCCAGTTCCCCGCCGTCATCCTGCCGGAAAGCGTCGCGGCGGGCGCGGCGGGCGCGGGCCAGTATCCCGAGAACCCGTTCGCCTACTCGTTCGCCGGAGCCTCGTTCACGGCAGACGACCACGCGAAGGCGGCCAAGGCGCTCGAGGAGCTCGCAAGCGACTGCGAAGGCCTCGTGATCAACGTGACCGACGTCGAGGCGTCCGCGCAGCAGGGCCGCCTCGTCGCGCAGGCCGTGCAGCTGTTCGCGCTGTGCTTCTCGGCCATCACGGCGCTCATCGCGGTGGCCAACGTGTTCAACACGCTGGCGAACGGGATCATCCTGCGCACGCGCGAGTTCGCGGTGCTGCGCTCCGCAGGGATGGGCGGGCGCGCCTTCGCCCGGATGATGGGCTACGAATGCGCGAGCTACGCCGTGCGAGGCCTCGGGATAGGGCTTCTCGTCGCGCTCGCCGCCACCTGGGGGCTGCACGCCGCCGTGGGCATGGCGTTCGCCGGCGTGGCCTTCGACCTGCCGTGGGAGTACCTGGCCGCCGCCGTGGTCCTCGTGCTGGCCGTGCTCGCGCTGAGCGTGGCCTACGCCCTGCGCCGCGCGCGCGCCGGCAGCATCGCGGAGGCGCTGCGGGCCGACGCGCTCTAAAGGCGTTCGTCGCTTCGCCGCCGCGCTTCGGCATCGCGGCGGCGGGCGCGCACGCGCATCGTGGGCGCTTGGGCGATCGCGACGCCGGCCAGGATGGCGACCACGCCCGCCGTTTGCACGGCGTCGATGCCCTCCCCCAGCACGAGGAACGACAAGAGGATGCCGCAGGGAAGCTCGGAGGCGGCGAGGATGGTGGACGCGCCCACCGGCAGCTTCGGCGTCCCGATGCCGAACAGCAGCACGGGAACGAACAGCACCGTCACCGCCAACAGCACGCCATAGCCCGCGATGCCCTGGAAGAGCACGCCCGAGGGGAAGTAGCCCGGGCACACGACGACGCCCACAGCAAGCGATCCCAGGCAGATGAAGAAGCCGCGCTGGAAAGGCGGCATGTCGCTTCCCATGCGGCCCGACAGGTACATGAACGCCGCGCACGACACCGCCGAGAGCAGCGCGCACGCGATGCCAACCAGGTCGAACGACGCGAAGTCGACGTCGGAGGAAAGCAGGCCGCTCGCGAGCACGGTGCCCGCCATGATGACGGCTGCGGCGGCCACCTGGGCCGCATGGGGCGGCTTGCGCGTCGCGACCACTTGGATGACGATGCCGATCCACGTGAACTGGAACAGAAGCGTGATGGCCACCGCCACCGGCAGCCTCGAGAGCGCGATGCTGTAGAGCACGCCCGTGGTGGCCGTGACCATGCCGGTGCCCGCGAGCCTGAGCAGCTTGCGGGCGTCCATCGGCGCGGCTTTCCGGTTGCGCAGCGCCTCGATGGCGAATGCGAGGCCGAAGAGCAGCGTGCCGAACAGCGCCTGGCTCATGACCGTCTGGGGCCACGCGAAGCCGGCGGCGAAGGCGCTTTTCGCCACCGTGCCCATGGCACCGTAGCTGGCCCCGCCGAGGAAGACGGCCAACGCGTATTTCAACAGGGGGAATCGCATGGCGCCTATGGTAGCACAGGCGAGGGGAAGCGGAGGGGCGCGGTTTTCGAGGCTTTCGATGCTCCTTCCCGCCCCTTCCCGAAAGCTGCGCCCTTCCGGCTGACGCTTTTGGCTGGCGAACGCCGCTTCGTCCGGTATAATCCTTTCGAGACGAAACCGAGAGCGAGGAGGCCCCATGGACACCAACAAGCGTCCCGACGACATGCAGCGCATCGTTGCGCCCGAGCAGGCGCGCGCGTTCATCGACGAGCAGGTGGAGGCCGTGCGCGCCCAAGTGGGCGACGGCAAGGTGCTTCTGGCGCTCTCCGGCGGCGTGGACTCGTCGGTGGTGGCGGCGCTCTTGATCAAGGCCATCGGCAAGCAGCTCGTCTGCGTGCACGTGAACCACGGCCTCATGCGCAAGGGCGAGAGCGAGCAGGTGGTGGACGTGTTCCAGAACCAGCTGGACGCGAACCTCGTGTACGTGGACGCCACCGACCGCTTCCTCGGCCTGCTCGACGGCGTGGCCGAGCCCGAAGCCAAGCGCAAGATCATCGGCGCCGAGTTCATCCGCGTCTTCGAGGAAGAGGCCCGCAAGGTGGCGGGCGAGGTGGGCTTCCTCGCGCAGGGCACCATCTATCCCGACATCCTGGAGTCCGACGGCGTGAAGGCGCATCACAACGTGGGCGGTCTGCCCGACGATCTGCAGTTCGAGCTCGTCGAGCCGGTGAAGCTCCTGTACAAGGACGAGGTGCGCGTCGTCGGGCGGGAGCTCGGGCTGCCCGAGAGCATGGTGGAGCGCCAACCGTTCCCCGGCCCCGGCTTGGGCGTGCGCTGCCTCGGCGCCATCACGCGCGAC
>CBJMC01400__coassemble_1445_pt1 | contig 13938 bp, 18 predicted proteins | sample CBJMC01400__metabat2_low_PE_024 | metagenome-assembled genome bin CBJMC01400 | reverse complement strand
CCCTCTTTGCGTACGGCGTTCGATGAGCGATATGCGACGGGCTCATCCTGCGACGGGCGCATCCGACGAGCCGCATCCGGCAATGCTGGTGAGCGTGCGCTCGGCAAGGGCTGGTGCCGCAAGCGCGACATCGGCCTTTGCCGAGCGCACGATTCTGAGAATGGGACATGGTGGAAAACCGCAGAAGAGTCCTCTGGACGGGCGATGCCGGACGCGGGCATAAAGATGCGGGCGCGCTGGCGTGCGAGGAAGCCCGCATGCCAGCGCGCCCGTGCTGCGTGTCAGCGAAGGCGCGCTACCGGTCCTTTTTGGAGATGAGCAGCAGGATGCCGCCGATGAGCGACACGAAGATGAGCGTGCACACGCCGAATCCGGTCGTGTTCGCCTTCGTCCCCTTGTAGATGCCGTAGCAATGCACGGTCATGGGGATCATCCAGGCAAGCGGGATGATGAGCCAGCACACCGCCACGGTGGAGAGGATACACAGGATGAATGCGGCCAAGCGCAGCCCGCGGTCGCTGTCGTTGGCGACGGGTTGCGCTTGCGGATAATAGGTCGGGGTGGCGACGGACTGCGCTGCGGAGGGCTGTTGCGGAGCGGGGGTCGGCTGCGAGGCGGCCTGGGCGTTCGGCTGCGCATCGGCGTAATCGTCGGTCCAGCGTTCGCCGTCCCAGTAGCGAAGCTTCGTGGCGTCGCCCGAAGGGTCGGGATACCATCCGGCTTGTGCAGTTTCCATGGTTTTCCTCCTATCGTTGAGGTAAGTAACGAAAAGTATAGCTTATCGGCGAAGCGATGTCCCCCGTCCGCGCCTCGAAGATGCGTTTCCGCGCGGCGACATTGCCGACAGTGCTGTGCGCGTACCGGGTTGCTCGCGCGCCGGTTTTCGCGGGATGCGCAGCTCCTGCTGACGGCATTGCCGCCGTCGTCCATCCATGACCATTTCGCGACGGGCGGCTGTTGCGCGAACGGAACGTTGTCCGGTGGGCTTATAATGCACGGCATGGAAGAATTCTTGCACAGCGCTGGGCACGTGCTCTCGCATTCGGTCGCGGACACTTTGTACCTCATCCCGTTTCTGCTCGTCACCTACGTGGCCATGGAATGGCTCGAGCACAAAGCGGGCGGCAAGGCCGAGGCCGCCATCCAGCGCGCGGGGGCGGCGGGTCCCATCGTGGGGGCCGTCGTGGGCGTGGTGCCGCAATGCGGGTTCTCTGCGGCGGCGGCAACGTTGTGGGCGGGGCGCGTCATCACGCTCGGCACGCTGTTCGCCGTGCTTTTGTCCACCTCCGACGAGATGCTGCCCATCTTCGTTGCCGAGCAGGTGCCGATCGACGTCATCCTCAAAATCGTCGGCGCGAAGATCGTCATCGGCATGGTGATGGGGTTCATCGTGGACGCGGGGCTGCGCATTGCGCGCCGCATCGATGCGCCGCTGCACATCCACGAGCTGTGCGAGCAGGAGCATTGCCACTGCCACGACGGCGGGGGCGGCATCCTCAGAAGCGCCGTGAAGCACACCTTGCAGGTGACGCTGTTCGTGTTCGCCGTCACGCTCGTGCTGAACGGCGTGCTGGAGGCGGTGGGCGAGGACGCGCTTGCCGAGTTCCTTGGGGCGAATCCGGTGCTCTCGGTGTTCGGTTCGGCGCTTGTGGGCCTCGTGCCGAACTGCGCGGCCAGCGTCGTTATCGCGCAGCTGTATGTGGAGGGCGTGCTGGGATCGGGCGCGATGCTGGCTGGACTGCTGGTCAGCGCGGGTGTGGGGCTGCTCGTGCTCATGCGGACGAACCGCCATCCCAAGGAGAACGCAGCCATTATCGCCGTGCTGTACGCGATGGGCGTTGGCTGGGGGCTGCTCGCGGACGCGTTCGGTGTCGTGTTCTGAGGATCGGGCAACGGGCGCGCAGCGGTGCGTATACGGCGAGCGTCCGATGGTGGATGCGGGGTTCGCGGCGGTGGTTCGCAGCCGTCGGCAGCCCATCGCCGCATGGGTGGCCGACGCGTAGTGCGGCGTGCGGCGTGCGCTGACTGGCGAGCAGATGTTTCGCCCGTTGTCGCTGATCGCGAGCGCGCGCGGCGTATGCTCGCGCGTAGTCCGCGTCGCAAGACGATGCGAGCGCAGGGAGGGTGTCCGTCTGCGTATCGGACGCAGGAGGGTGGATTGATCGGCAGGAGGATGCATGTCTGAGAGAGAGCGCATGGAGGCGGGAGCGCTGTATCGTTTCGCGGGCGACGCCGAGCTCATGGCGATGGGCGCGCGCTCGCGTCGGCTGACGCGCCAGTACAACGCCACGCGCGAGGACGAGGGAGATCGGCGCCGCGCGCTGCTGGAGGAGCTGTTCGGCTCGGTGGGAGAGGGCGCGCACGCCGCTTCACTGCGACTACGGCTGCAACGTCCATGCGGGCGCGCGCTTCTTCGCGAATTTCGGCTTGATCGTGCTTGACGAGTGCCGCGTGGCCATCGGCGACAACGTGATGATCGGGCCGCGCGTGAGCCTGTGCTGCGCGGGCCACCCCATCGACGCAGCCGTGCGCACAAGCGGGTTGGAGTACGGCAAGCCCATCACCATCGGCAACAACGTGTGGATCGGCGCGCACACGGTGGTGAATCCGGGCGTGACCATCGGCGACAACACGGTGATCGGCTCCGGCTCGGTGGTGACGAAGGACGTGCCCGCAAACGTGGTGGCGGCGGGCAACCCCTGCCGCGTGCTGCGCCCCATCACCGCTGAGGACGCTGCCCGCTGGGAGGTGGAGCGTGACGCCTACTTCAGAGCTGTGGCGGCAGAGGCCGAGGGGTAGCGTCGGCGCTGTGCGGATCCGCTCGGTCTGCCTTGCCCGTTCTGCCTTGCTGCCCTTTCCCGATCGGATTTCGTTTCCTTTCGCTTGCGCGTGGCGAAACGGGCGGGCTTGCGGCTCGAAGCGCGCTGACAAGACGGGGCCGATGGAGTAGCATACAGGAAAGCTGACATCCTGGGATTTCGGAAGGAGAGCGATGGACATGGCGAAGCTTGAGGCGGGCATGACGCGCGACGAGGCGTTCGCGCTGCTGAAAGAGCACAACAAGGATCCGTTCCACATCGAGCACGGCGAGACGGTGGAGCAGACCATGCGCTACTTCGCGCGCGAGTACGATCCTGAGAACGAGGAATTCTGGGGCATCGTGGGCCTTCTGCACGACCTCGATTGGGAGGAGCACGACGACGAGCCCGAGAAGCACACCCTCTACGCCGCGCCGCTCATCGAGGCCGCCGGCGGCACGCCCGAGCTTGTCCGCGCCATCCAAAGCCACACGTCCGACTTCAACCCCGATCTGCCGAAACCCGAGCTGCAGATGGAGAAGATCCTGTTCGCCACCGAAGAGCTGACGGGCCTCATCGGCGCGGCCGTGGTCATGCGGCCCAGCAAGAGCGTCATGGACTTCGAGGTGAAGTCGCTCAAGAAGAAGTTCAAGGACAAGCGCTTCGCCGCCGGGGTGAGCCGCGACGTCATCCGAAGCGGCGCCGAGATACTCGGCTGGGAGCTTGACGAGTTGTTCGCCCGCACCATCGAGGCCATGCGCTCCTTCGCTCCCGACAAAGACACGTTCCGGGTGGCGAAAGCGACCGACTAACACCGCGGAAACGTTACGAAAAGGGGGTTTCGGGTGCGCGGATCCCGCGCGCCTCTCTTTTGCTGCACTGGCCCTCTTGGCGACATTCGCGTTGTTCTCGTTGTGCTCGCGTCCCTTGTAGTGATGTCTGCGGCCTTTTTTCTCCGCGGTGTCCGGGTCGCCTCTTCGTTGCGCCTGTGTTTCCCCTGATGTATCGGTATTTCATTTCGCAGATACTGCGGTATCGCGTCTGCGCTCTTTTTGCCGTGCCGCGCTGATCTGTATGGCGTGATGCGGGGGCGAGGAGGCGCGGTGGAGGGGCGATTGCCCATCGATCGTTGCCGATTTGCGTGACTCCTCTTGTGTTTGCGATGATGCTGCTTGCCTAGGCGAGAACCCGCTTGCAACAAGGAGGGTTGCACCCGGACAATGCGAATGCGAAGGCGAGGAAGAGGGCTGGTTGCGGTAGTCGAGGCCGCGAAAGCTAGGTTGCAGCTGGGACAATGGAGCGGAATGCTGGCGGCGACCCTCCGTTGCCGGGCCGCGCATCCTCTTGCGCTTTCGTCCGCTTGGACGGGACGAGTACGTCTGTCTCGCCCAAGCGCATTCGCCCGCCGTGCCCGTTGGCGCGTGTTGCGCCTCGTCAACCTGGCGCAATCGTTTACGCTGTGCGCGGCGCGTCTTTGGCGATGAGCACGGCGATGGGCGAGCTTTGCACCACCGCATAGCTCACGCTGCCGAGAAATCCCTTCACGCCGCCCTGTCCGCGGCTGCCCATGACGATGAGGTCGCAGTCTTCGTCGCGAGCGCATTTCACGATGAGGTCGGCGGGTGAGGTGCCTCTCAGAAGACGGGCGCATGCCGTGTTCGGCACTTCGTCGGCCAGGGCGCTCAGTTCGTCAAGCACTTTGACGGCCTCGTCGAAGATGACCGTTTCAGTTCCGGTTCCCGTGCCGTAAAGTCTTACGACATGCACGAAAACGAACTCGACCTGTTCGTTCTGCGCGCCGATCTTGCGGGCCAATTCAAGCGCGCGAGCCGAAGGGGCCGACCCGTCGTAGGCGACAAGCACCTTCGAGCACCAGTTGTTCGTTTCGCTCATGCGACCACCTCGCTTCAAAAGGGACGCGTCAATTTTAGTACGGAATGCGTCGAAAACGATGGCGGTTTGATGGCGATCCCTGGGCGATGCCGTGGCTTGAAGCGCGAAAGGCCTTGTCTTCGAGCGGCTTCGGGCGAAATGCGGCGGTGTGGTGTCGGAGTTGGCCGTTGTCCGGATTGCTGTCGGGCTGCTTTCGCTGCCGACGTGCGGGCCTTGATGCATAGCCTCGCGCCTGTTTGCCTGTATTCGCATTCACCATTGACCGCATGCGAGCGCCCAGGTACAATAAGCAATCGCGCATCGATGCGGATGTGGGCCGTTAGCTCAGTTGGTAGAGCAGGGGACTTTTAATCCCAAGGTCGCGGGTTCGATTCCCTCACGGCCCACCATTTTCGCTCGTCATTGTGCGCTTCGATTTGCTCACTGGGCCGTCGTCCAACGGCAGGACTCTGGTTTTTGGTACCAGCTATCAAGGTTCGAATCCTTGCGGCCCAGCCAGATGCGTTCTCGACATCTCCGTTTTCCCGCTTCGTACTCTCGCCGGTGCATCGATGAGCGTTTTCGTTCTGTCGGCGCAAGGGAACCGGCCTCCATGTTGCGAATCCCTCCGATTTTGGCCACCAAACCGCGTTCTGGCACGCGCTCGGGCGGTTTCGCCGCATTTTGCTTGCCTTCAAATTTTCCGACCTGGGGTTTTGTCGACCGCAACACCTCTTGCGACACGAGCAAGGCCGGAATCCGTGCCAGAACGCGGTTTCGTGGCCAGAAAAGCCGTGTTTTCCTGCATGGCCGCCGCGCAGAAAGAGCACGATGCGGGCGTGCGGGTGCAGATGCGGAGGCGAGGGTTGGCGCTTGGGATGATGTGCGTAAGGGGAGGGTGCGTGCGGCGAATGCCGCCAGGTTCTTGCGAATGCGTTTCTTGCCATCCGCATCTTTCGGAAGTTTCGTCTCCCGAAAGCTTTGAGCGGGTGCGTGTTCGCTTGGCTGCTTGCGTCCTTCTTGGGGGCATTGCGTGCTGGGCGTTTTGTCTGGCAAGACGATTCGCCTTTGCGGCGTTCGAGGTGCGTCGCGACTCGGTTCTGCTTTTCTCGTCGTCACGGCGCGTCGCGCGCGTCTTCGCTTGACCTGGCGACGCAAAGCGCTACAATAGCACACTATCTTCGACGGACTGCTCTGACGAGCCTCGCTTCCGTCAAGCCGACAAGGCGGCTGCGCATCGCGCGAATACCTGGCGGTCCCGCTTCCTTATGCGCGGACTGCGCGGCTTCAGACCGCGAGCCTGGCAAGCAGGTACCGAAAACCAACACGGTTTGTTGGTTTTGTGCGCTCATCCCGCTTTTTCCTCCACATCTTGTCAATAGTTTGGTACTATCTATGATTGCTGCTTAACGACGATTCGCTTGGAGGAGCACCTTTGACCAAAGAAGATGTCATCGAGCTTGGAGGCACCGTTCTCGAGGCTCTGCCGAATGCCATGTTTAGGGTTGAGCTCGAAAACGGCCACAAGATATTGGCTCACATTTCCGGCAAGATGCGCATGCACTACATCAAGATCCTGCCGGGCGACAAGGTGACCGTCGAGTTGTCCGTCTACGATTTGAATCGCGGGCGCATCACGTACCGGTTCAAATAGGCGAATCGGCGGCTCATCGTTCAAGCATCGTCGGGTAAGAGGGAATCAGCGTCTGCGGCTGGGCGTGAAATATAGAACAGGTACGCATAACCGAAAGGAAAATGATATGAAGGTACGTCCTTCGGTCAAGAAAATGTGCGACAAGTGCAAGATCATCCGACGCCATGGCAAGGTGCTCGTCATCTGCGAGAATCCGCGCCACAAGCAGCGTCAGGGCTAGGAAGAAAGAGGAGAGTAACCTATGGCACGTCTTGTTGGCGTCGACCTTCCTCGCGACAAGCGCATTGAAGTCGGCTTGACCTACATCTACGGCATCGGCCTGACCACCTCCAAGAAGATCTTGGCGGAGACGGGCATCAACCCCGACACTCGCACGAACGATCTCACCGAAGAGGAGCTCGTGAAGTTGCGCGACTACATCCAGGCGAACCTCAAGGTCGAGGGCGACCTGCATCGCGAGGTTTCGCAGAACGTCAAGCGCCTCATGGAGATCGGCTGCTACCGCGGCCTCCGTCATCGTCGCGGCCTGCCCGTTCGCGGCCAGCGCACGCACACGAACGCTCGCACCCGCAAGGGTCCGCGCAAGCAAATCGGCGGCAAGAAGAAGTAAGGGAGCAGACAAGTGGCAGCTAAGAAACAAGTGCGCACGCGCATCAAGCGTTCCGAGCGTAAGAACATCGCCGTCGGCGCCGCGCATATCAAGTCGACGTTCAACAACACCATCGTGAGCATCACCGATCCTCAGGGCAATGTGATCTCCTGGCAGTCTGCCGGCACGGTCGGCTTCAAGGGCTCGCGCAAGTCCACGCCGTTCGCGGCGCAGATGGCCGCCGAGGCCGCTGCCAAGACGGCGATGGAGCACGGCCTGCGCAAGGTCTCCGTGTTCGTGAAGGGCCCCGGCTCGGGCCGCGAGACGGCTATCCGCTCGCTGCAGGCCGCCGGCCTCGAAATCGCCAGCATCCAGGATTGCACACCCATTCCGCACAACGGTTGCCGTCCTCGCAAGCGTCGTCGCGTGTAACTGAAAGGATCGATTAACCATGGCAATCAATAGAACCCCGGTTCTGAAGCGCTGCCGTCAGCTTGGTCTGGATCCGGTGGTGCTGGGTTATAGCAGCTCCAAGACGTCCATTCGCGAGCCGAAGCGCCGCCGCAAGGAGAGCGAATACGGCATGCAGCTTCGCGAGAAGCAGAAGGTCAAGTTCATCTACGGCGTGCTCGAGAAGCAGTTCCGCGGCTACTACAAGAAGGCGAAGTCCATGCCGGGCATCACGGGCGAGAACCTGATGCGCATCCTCGAGTCGCGCTTGGACAACGTCATCTTCCGTCTGGGCTTCGCGCGCACGCGCAAAGAGGCTCGTCAGATCGTGACGCACGGCCACATCCAGGTGAACGGCCGCCGCGTGGACATCCCGTCGTTCCGCGTGAAGGCCGGCGACGTCGTGGCCGTTGCCCCCAAGTCGAAGGAACTGCTGGTCATCAAGAGCGCGCTTGTCTCCAACGAGCGCTTCCAGGTTCCCGCATGGCTTGAGGTCGACATCGAGAAACTTCAGGGCAGTGTTCTTTCGCTTCCGCAGCGCGATCAGATCGATCTGGACATTCGCGAGCAGCTCATCATCGAGCTCTACTCGAAGTAATCGCCGCGAAGTTAAGGAGGCTTATCCCACATGACAGAGTTCATGAGGCCTACGGTAACAACGGAAGAAGTCAACGATACTGTCGCGCGTTTCATCGTCGAGCCGCTTGAGCGCGGTTACGGCTACACGCTGGGCAACTGCATGCGCCGCGTGCTGCTCTCGTCGCTGGACGGGGCGAAAGCCACCGCCATCCAGATCGAGGGCGTGCAGCATGAGTTCACTACGGCCGAAGGCGTCATCGAGGATATCACCGACATCGTCCTGAACGTGAAGGGGCTCGTGTTCTCCGCACTCAACGACGACATCGAGGAGGCCACGGCGCACGTGTCGGCCGAGGGCCCCTGCACGGTCACGGGTGCGGATCTCGAAGTTCCCACCGAGTTCACGCTGATCAATCCCGAGCACGTCATCGCCACGGTGGCCGACGGCGGTCAGCTGGACATGACGGTGCGCATCGGGGTGGGCCGCGGGTACGTGTCGGCCGAGCGCAACAAGCGCACGGAGGATCCCATCGGGGTCATCCATGTGGACTCGCTGTTCTCGCCGGTTCGTCGCTGCACCCTCAACGTCACCGACACCCGCGTGGGCCAGCGCACCGACTACGACAAGCTCGTGCTGGAGGTTGAGACGGACGGCAGCATCACACCGACCGAGGCCGTGTGCCGCGCGTCCAACATCATCAACCAGTACATGGGGGCGTTCCTCAGCCTGTCCGACGTCATCGACGAGGAGGAGGGCGAGATCCCGTCCATCTTCGCGCCGGAGGGCCAGGAGTCCAATGCCGAGCTGGACAAGCAGATCGAGGACCTCGACCTGTCGGTTCGCTCCTACAACTGCCTGAAGCGTGCTGGCATCCACTCGGTGCGCCAGCTGGTCGAGTTCTCCGAGAACGACCTGCTGAACATCAGAAACTTTGGTGCGAAGTCCATCGAGGAAGTGAAAGACAAGCTCATTTCCATGGACCTCAATTTGAAGCTATAGGAGAGAGGTATCATGCGACACAATTACAAGGGCCGCAAGCTGGGGACGGACTTCGCCCATACCAAGGCCATGAAGAAGAGCCTGGTGAACGCCCTGTTCCTGAATGATCGCATCAAGACGATCGAGTCGCGCGCCAAGGAGATCCGTCCTGACGTGGACAAGATCATCACGTGGGCGAAGCGCGGCGACCTGCACGCCCGCCGTCTGGCCATTGCGGCCCTCGGCGACAAGGAGCTTGTGCGCGAGATCTTCGAGAAGGTCGAGCAGGGCATGTGGCAGGATCGCCAGGGCGGCTACACCCGCATCATGAAGCTCGGCCCCCGCAAGGGCGACAATGCCCCCATGGTCATCATGGAGCTGGTGACCGAGCCGGTGAAGAAGAAGGAGGAGGCCAAGCCCGTCGCCAAGAAGGCGACGAAGAAGGCCGCTCCGAAGAAGGTCGAGGCCGCTGAGGAGGCTCCGAAGGAGGAGGCCGCCGAGGCGAAGGCTGCGGAGGCTGCCGAGGAGGCCGCTGCCGAGGGTGCGGAGGCTGCCGAAGCCGAGAAGGCCGACGCTCCCGCCGAGGAGGACAAGAAAGAGAAGGTCGAATAGCCCCTCTGCCTTGCAACCGAGAATCGAAAGGACCCGTTCGCGGGTCCTTTTTCGTGTGTGCCGGCCGCGATCTATGGTGTGCGGTGGGTTTGGATTCCCGGTTTGGCTTCCTGGATAATGCTTTTCTTGCAACGGTAAAGGATTTGGAAATTTTCAGTTGTATTTGACCGTTTGGAAACGCATCGCGAGAAGCTATACCATACAACGCATCAATTCCGTTGTATATCAAACAAAATGAGCGGTTTCGGCCCGTCTACTGTCTGCAGAATGCCTCCCAAACATTCTTTGAGGTTGCAAACGGTCAAATACCACTGAAAATTTCCAAATTCTTTACCGCGATTGGTTACGGAAGTGGTGCGCGGATCGCGTGATTGGTTGCGGGGGGAGGCGGCGCGTGGATTGCGCGAATGGTTGCGAGGGTGCATGCGGATTGCGTGCTTGGTTACGGAAGTGGTGCGTGGGTTGCGTGCTTGGTTGCAGGGGCGGCGCATGGATTGTCTATTTGGTTGCGGGGATGGCCATTGCCTGAGCGCTCGGATGCAGAGGCGGCCATTGTCCGAACGCGCGGATGCGGAGGCTGCGTGTGGATTGCGCGAGCGGATTGTTCCGCGTCGGGGCTGAGGACGCGACCGCAATCGCGTGATGCGGCCTCTATCGGGGGAAGGTGCGTCTGGAACGCAAGGGTTCCGCTCTTCTTCTGTGGCAAAATTCAGCATTCGCCAGTTTGGACGAACTTCTTGGGGTGTGCTTTGCCCGCTTCGATGCGCCGACGGCTTTCCGTTGCGCGTCTCCGAGGCGTTTCGCAGCCGTAGGTGGCTGGTGGTCGCATGCGTTGGCGGGCGTCTTTAGAATGGGGTTCCGAACAACGGCGGGGCGCGAGCCGTCCCGGGAAAGGAGCCATCATGAGCAGGATCGACATACTGGAAGAAGACGTTGTGCTTGACGAGCGAACGGAGGAGGCCGATCGGGCGCGCATGGCCGCCGACGATTTGCGGCGCATCGAGGAAGAGGTGAAGCAGGAGGCCGAGGCTTCGGTGGAGGACTTCGACGACGAGGGCGACGAGCGGCGTTCGGTGGAGGCCGCCGAAACCGCGTTCGACTTCGATCAGGCCGAAGGCCGGACGGAGAGGATCGCCGACGATGCCGAGGCCCGGCGGGAAACCGGCAGCACCCAATCGTAGCCGTTTCGTTGCCCCGCGTCATCCGAAGGGTGCGGGCCCTTCTTTAGAATGGGACGCGGCGAACGAGAAGGCAACCTCGAATCGAATGCGAAAGGAGCACTGCGATGGCTGATCAGGCTTTCAAAACCGGTGACGCGTCCGTCGATATGAAAGCGGGTGCGAAGGACATGGCGCACGACGTGAAGAACAACGTCAAAGACGCGTATCACGAGGCCAAGGCCGGCATGAGCGAGCGCAAGGCCGAAACCGAAGCGGCCAAGCGCGAGCACGAGGAAGCTCAGCGCACGGGCGACGCGCAAGCCGCCATGCGTGCGCGGCAGCACGAGATGCGCGCGGATGAGAAAGGCGAGGGCATCCTGGGTTCGGTGAAGGAGTCTTTGGGCAAGGCGGGCGAGGCCATCAAGGAAGCCGCCATCGATGCGAAAGACAACGTGAAGCAAGGCGTCGACAACATGCGCGAAGGCCGTTAGCCCTCAAGCGGCCCTCTGGGGCTGTTTCAGGGCGGGCGCGCTTGGCAACGAGCGCGTCCGGCATCCTCCGAAAGCCCGCGGCGTACGGTCGCGGGCTTTTTCGTGCGCGAGTGCGGCAGAAGGTCGGTTGGTGCGGCGGCATGCGATAGGCGGGCCTTTCTCCGCACGTCGATCTCGCGTGATTGTCACCTCGCGAAGGGACGGCGCGCGACGGATGTGGCATACTGCCTGCATGCGCATCGACGTCAGCTCCTACATACCCGGCTCCTCGCCCGTCCACGCATGCGATGCGCGCGTGAAGGTCGTGCTGCTCGCCGCCTACTCGGCGACGCTGTTCTTCGTGCGCACGTGGATGGGCCTCGGCCTTGCGGCGCTCGCGTTCGTTGCGGTCGCGGCGGCATCGGGCATCGCCTGGCGGCGGTTCTTCGGGCTGCTTGCGCCCGTGTACGCGGTTGCGGCGCTCGCCGTGGCGTTCAACGGCTTCTCGCTTGACGTGTGGCAGGCGGTAGGGGGCGCGTCTGATGCGCCGGGAGGGTTGGGCGACGTGTCGGCGGGCGTGCTGGCAGACGTGCCTCCAGTGGTGCTGATCGGGTCGTTCGGCTTGGTGCCTGCGGGGTTCGCGCGCGGATGCTTCTTCGCCGCGCGCATCGTGCTCTTGGTGACGGCCAGCCTCGTGGTCACCTACACCACCACTTCCACCCAGCTCACCGACGCGCTTTGCGCGTTCATGCGCCCACTGCGGCGGTTACGCGTGCCGGTGGACGACGCGGCGATGGTGTTCTCGTTGGCCTTGCGGTTCATTCCCGTGACGGCAGAGGAGCTGGCGCGCGTGCGCGACGCCCAATGGGCGCGCGGCGCCGCGTTCTCCGAGGGAGGCTTGAGGGCGCGCCTGGGTGCGTGGCAAACCGTGTTCGTCCCCTTGTTCGTGGGCCTGTTCCGACGCGCCGATGCGTTGGCCGTGGCCATGGACGCGCGCTGCTACGGGACATCCGACGTGCCGCGCACGTCGTTGGCGCGCCGACGGCTGACGGCGGGCGACGTCTGTGTGCTGGTGGCGGGCTTGGCGGCATGTGCCGCGCTGGCCGCGTGGCTGTAGGGCGGGGAGCGAGGTGGTGTCGGGCACGAGAAAGCGCGAGGTGGCTGCAGAGCGCCGGGCGCGAGGCGCGGACGCGGTATGCGAACGGTCGCTGCGATCCGTTCTGGCGGTTTTAGGCTGTGCGGGATTGCGAGCTGAGGCGTGGCGGGCATGCTGCACGTCGTGCCGGTCGCGCGGCTTCGGTTTCGCCGATCGCGCTCCTTGACGCCTCTCTTCATGACGCGATGCCGCCTTTTTCGTTTTCGGATTGCCAGACAGGGCGAAGCCCGAACGCAGGGAGGGAGGGGCGTTCGGGCTTCGCGTTGCGCAGAACGGGCGTTTCGGGCCCGCAGGGAGAGGGCTATTCGGCGCCGGCGAGATGACGGCCGGTGACGTAGCCGAAGGTCAGGCACGTGCCGCCCAGGTTGTGGCCGGGGAAGTTCGTGGGATAGCAGTTGCAGTACATGTCGCCCACGGTGGAGCCGAGGCAGTACAGTCCTTCGATGACCTCGTCGTCTTCGTTCATCACCTGAAGCTTCTCGTTGCAGCGGATACCGCCGGTGGTGGTGAGGAACCATGGCGTGCACTTGATGCCCTAGAACGGGCCGTTCTTGACGGGCAGCAGCAGGTCGGCTCTCTTGCCGAACTCCTCATCGACGCCCGTTTCGCAGTAGCCGTTGTACGCCTCGATGGTCTTGAGCGTCTCGTCCGCGGGCAACCCGAGTTTCTCCACCAGCTCTTCCACGGTGTCGGCCTTGATCATCTTCACCTCGATGTCGCCCGAGCCGTTCATGTTGATGGTGCCGGGGCCGTCGACCACGGTTTGCCAGTAGGCTCGCACGTCGTCGGGCGTTTCAAACACCTTGGGGCCGTCCACGTAGCGGTGGTTCTGCCACTGCGGTTCGTTTGCGTAGTCGTTGTCCCAGATGGCGTACGCGCAGTGCCCCTTCTCGTGCATGAGCGCCAGGCCGCCGTGGGAGATGACGTTGTCCTCGTTGCCGTAGCGGCGGCCGTCCGTGTTCACCATGAGACCCTGGAACGCGCGCACCTGGCGGGTGATGGAGCGCCACTGGAAGCAGAAGATCATCGGAGCGGGGGTCTCGCTGCGGTCGATGGCCGCGCCGGCCCAGTAGGCCATCTGATGTCCGGTGCCGTTCCAGATCCCGCCGAACTCGGTCTGGTGCGCCGCCCAGGGGATGAGCTTCTCGAGCATCTCCTTGTTCTGCCCGAAGTCGCCCGTGGCGATGACCACGCCCTTCTTCCCGTTGAAGCGAACGTAGCCGTCTCCGCTCTTGGCGACGACGCCCACCACTTTGTCGCCGTCTTTCACGAGCTGCTTCGCCTCGGTCTCGTAGCGGATGTCCACGCCCTCCTTCTCGCAGTACAGCGCCATGTTGTCGCACACGTCCTGCTGCGGGTTGTCGTCGGGCCCCTTGCCGTTCGGGCCGTCGAGGAACTCGTGCGTGCCGGGGAACTCGCCGTTGATGTTCTCGGGGTCTTCGTACCAGTGCTCCATAACAGGGGTGAGGTCGTAGCCGCCCACGCTGCTGCCGACCGTCATGCGGTCGATGAGCCAGTCCATGGCCTCGCCCGAGCGGTTGAAGTGCAGCATCCACTTGCGACCGTCCACGCGGTAGGAGTGGTAGCCCATCATGCGCTTGTAGCGGCGGGCGATCTCC
>CBJMC01400__coassemble_1400_pt1 | contig 14354 bp, 7 predicted proteins | sample CBJMC01400__metabat2_low_PE_024 | metagenome-assembled genome bin CBJMC01400 | reverse complement strand
TCTGTTGGCGTGGGTGTTCTGCGTGTTCTACACCGACGCGGCGGGCGGCCATACCGGCGCGGATGTTGCGGCCTCGGCGTACGGCGCGGGATGGGAGCTGTTCTTCACGGGGTTGCCGGTGTCCATGTCGGTGGTCATGCTCGCGCTTGTCGTGGTGATGGAGCGGCGGTGGGGGTCGCCCGCGCAGCATGCGGCGCTGTTCTGGGTCGCGCCCGTCGCCACGGCGGTTTCCACGCCGCTTCTGTTCTGCGTGCCGGCCGATTTCGGCGCGACGGTGGCGTTGTTCGTGGCGGGGTCGGTGCTCACGGGGTTCGGCAGCGGGTTCATGTGGGTGATGTGGGGCGAGTACTACGCGAGGATCACGCAGGAGGAGGCGGAGTTCCTTGCTCCTTCGTCGGCTGTGCTGGCGGCGGTGCTCGTGCTGATGGTGTCGGCCATGGACGGCTGGGTGGCGCTTGCGACGGTCACGGTGTTTCCGCTGGCGTCGGGTTTGTGCTTTGCCCTGTCGTGGCAGGACGCGGTGCGCAGGGGGACCGTGGGAGAGTATCGGAGAGCGTCTGAAAAGCGCGCGCACGCTCGGGCACATGACGATGCGCGGGCGGGTTTGCCGCGCGTGCTGGCTTCGATGGGGCGCGCGGGGTTCGGCATCCTGACAGCGTGTCTGTTCGTGTGTTTGGAGGGGTCGTTTTGGCACGAGCCCGCCAAAAACGCGCCCGAGGCGCAGGCGGTCATCCTTGCGAGCATCGTGTTCATGCTGGTTGTGGGCTTGTCGGCGACGGCGGGGCCGCGCCGGGTGTCGTTGTCGTTTCTGTACCGGTGGATGTGCCCGGCGCTCGTCATCGGGTTTGCCGCGCTCATCGTGGCGGGCGGCGAGTGCGGCGCGTATGCAGCCTACGGGGTGGCTATCGCTGCGCGTTTCGCATTCTGCCTGATCACGCAGATGTATTTTGCACGGTACGCAGTGCAGGGGACGGCTACGCCGGTGCAGTCGTACGGATTGGGCTGGATATTCGTGCATATGGGAGATCTTTTCGGGGTGTTCGCGCTCGTGTTCGTCGATGCGGGCATGGCGGCGGGGGCCTTCTCCCTCGATCAGGTGGTGGCTGTGTCGATGGCGCTTTTGGTGGTGTCGACGATGTTCGTGCTCAACGATGGTCGCAGCTTTTCGTTCGGAACGGAGGCGGCCGCGGCGCTGGCGGGCGCATCGGGTGCGGCGGTCGCGGATGCGGCAATGGTGGACGCGCAGGTGCGGGGCGCGGATGGGGCGTCCGACGGGTGCTCGGGGGCGGCGCGCCCGCACCCGGCGCTTGACGAGGACGCGTCCGCACCGGGAGCGGCGCGCTCGGGCGCATCCGACGCCGACGATCTCACCGCGCGCATTCGCGAGCTGGCCGCGCGCGGCGGCCTCACCCCGCGCGAGACAGAGGTGTTCGACCTGTTGGCGCGCGGACGCTCGGTGCCGTATGTGCGCGACGCGCTCGTCATCTCGCGCGAAACGGCCGCCACCCACGCCAAGCACGTCTACGCGAAGCTGGGGGTTCACAGCCGCCAAGAGCTTATCGACTTGGTGCACTGAGGGGACGCATCGGTCCGCGCTGCTTTTCGGCTTTCGGCTTGTGGGGGCGCTTGGGCAGAGGTGTTCGGGGAGGAGGTCTGTTGCCTTCTGTCGGTCGAGCCGTCCGTCTTCGGTTTCCGTTCGCGTTTCTGCTGAGCTGCCGTTGGCACGAGCCCGCGTTCGTTCGATCACAAGCCGAACCCCTTCTGACCGGGCGTTTCGGAAGGATCCTCGCCTGATGAACCGCCTCCCATTTCTCGTGCCCAAGAAATGGGAGGCAGTTCATCGTCCGACAGGCGAGGTCTTCCGAAGCGTCGGAACGCGCCGCACGCGGCGATCCGGTCCGGCCTCCACCGGCAGCGGTTCGATGCGTGCGGTGCGCCTCTGTGGCAAAAAATCACCGAAATCGGAAGGGGAGGGGGCCGCCCCCCCCCTCCTTCCACCGGGGAAACGCCTGGTCCCGAAACCCCTCTTCCGACCGCGCCGGGCCGCAGGGCGAGAGCCGCGCTGCGGTTCTTCCGATTTCGGTGATTTTCTGCCAAAAGTGGCCCTTGTCTCTGTTAAACCAGGATTGATACGAACCCATGCTCTTCTAGCTCCGAGCCGGACCCCTCCGGTCAGACGCCCCACAAGGCCCCCGCCTGACGGATCGGGGGCTTCCGAGGCATCTGGGCGGTTCGCGCTCGGCGGGGCCGATCTGGCCTATAGCAATCTTGGTCTAACATAGACCCGTTCGCCGCGTGGACAAAAACGCGCGGTTTCTCTATTCTCAAAACGGAATAATCGAACATGCGACTCTCTCATCAGGCGTTACGCGAAGCCCACCTTTCGAGTCTCTTTCGATCCGTAGTTTTCCGGGCGAAAAACTGGAGAATACCCGCCTTTTTATCCATGACGCTCCCGGTTATATAAAGACTTGAGGAACCGAGCACGGGGTGCCGTCCTGCGAAGCGCCCCGCCCCCTCCCAAGCGGGAGCGAGGGCGTGCGGGCGGGACGGCGCTGGGGAGCGGAACTGCGGATGGGCGGGGCGCGCGGGTGGGACGGCGCTGGGGAGCAGGACGTGCGGGTGGGGTGGTGCTCCGCAAAGGGAGGCAGACGGGACGGCGCCGCCCGCTTTCAAAAGGAGGGGGCGGGACATGTGCGGGCGGGACGGCGTCTGCGCTCCCCAAGGGGGGCACAGACGCGCAGACGGGGCGACGTTCGGGGAGGTGTGGCGTGCAGACGGGGCGACGTTCGGGGAGGTGTGGCGTGCAGACAGGCGGCGTCCGGGGAGGTGTGGCGTGCAGACAGGCGGCATCCGGGGGTGTGGTGCGCGGGTGGGACAGCGCCCGCGCACCACCCAAGGGGGAGCGGGTGGGCAGGTGGAGCGCCCCGCCCCTCAGGGGAGCGGGGCGCTCGGGCGCGCCAGTGCGCTTACGCGATGCCGAGGGCGTGCTTGGCGGCGATGCGGGCGAAGGTGGCGGTGCGTCCCGCGTTGATGCCCGTGAAGTTGCTTGGGTAGTTGTGCGGGTAGAAGCCTCCTTGGTCGTTTCCGCACACGTAGAGGCCCTCGATCACGCTGCCGTCGGTGCGCAGCGGCTGGGAGTTCGCATCGGTGATCACGCCGTGGATGGTCACGAGCAGCGCTCCGGCGATGCGCGCCGCGTAGAAGGGCGGCTCGTCGACGGCGCTCAGGCGGTAGGCCGGCTTTCCGAAGTCGACGTCCTCGCCGGCGGCCGCCAGCTCGTTGTAGCGCTCGACGTTCGCCTTGAACGTGGCGGCTCTATCGGCGTCGAAGCCCATGGCCTCGGCCAGCTCGTCGAGGGTGTCGCACTGCTTGAGCGCGCCGCTTTCGATCTGCGGCGCGAGCCAGAACGAATCGAGGTGCTCTTTCGTGATGGCTTCGCAGTCGTACACGTCGGCGTTGAACGCGGTGCCCGACGGCGCGGGGAACAGGCGCGAGCAGCCGCACGTGTCGAACCGCTCGATGTCCTCCCAGTAGCTGCCGTCCCAGACGATCCACGAATAATGGCCGGGCTGGTTCGCGCCGGCGGCATAGCTCATGGGGTAGCACTGGTCCTCGTTCATGAAACGCTCGCCGTTCGCGTTCACGTGGAGGAACGGCTGGCTGCCGGGCAGGAAGATGGAGCCGCCCGTGCGCTCGTCGGTGAACTCGAAGCCGTCGGGGAGGATGGCGCGGTTCCAGATCATGCACGCGCCGCCGGCCTCGAGCTCGGCGCCGGCCCACAGCGCCATGCGGATGCCGTCGCCTGTCTCCGTGGTGGCGCTGGTGAGGCCGCACCACTTCGAGTTGCCGGGGCACAGGTCGTTGAGCATCTCGGTGTTGGCACCATAGCCGCCGGTGCAGATGATGACGCCGTTTTTGGCGTTCACCTGGATGGTGCCCCGGTCGTCGGATTCGGCGATGACGCCGGTGACCTTGCCGGAATCGTCCTGCACGAGCTGTTGGGCGGGCGTCGTGAACAGGATTTCGCCGCCAAGCTCTTCAAACACCTCGCGCATGACCTCGAGATGCATGTACGCGCCGTAGTTGGGGCCGTCGGGGTTGTACTCGTCCAGGCAGGGGTTGTAGCACATGGCCGGATAGTAGGCGTGCTCGTCGTCGGGCTTGTGCCACTCGAACGGGAACAGCATGCCCTTGGGCTCAAGCGTTTCCTTCATCCATTCGATCATCTCGCCGGACTTTTCGGCCCAGGTTCGGTACATGAGCATGTTGGCGTCGCCCGCCTGCGTCTGGTTCGCGTGGTTGATGAGCGTGGGGACGTCCTCGATGTGGTCGGGCTCGAGCGCGGAGTTGAGCGCGCCGATGGCCTCGCGCGCGGCGGCGATGGCACCGCCTTTCTCCAGCACGATGACCTTCGCGCCGTTTTGCGCGGCCGTCGTGGCGGCCACGAGGCCGCCGTTGCCGGCGCCCACCACCACGAGGTCGGTTTCGAGCGTTTCGGCGATGTCGGTGGGCATCGCGGGCTTGTCGCGCCAGCTGCCTTGCGCCGCGTCGGCATCGGAGCCGGATTTCGAAGCGCTTCCTTCCGAGGCTTGCGGAGCGCAGCCCGCGAGCGCTCCGGCTGCGGCAAGCGCGCCGGTGGCGGTGAGCCCGGCCAGGAAGTTGCGGCGGCTGATGGCGTTTTCGCCGGTGATGTTCTTTCCCATGGTTCCTCCTTCGCTGTGCGGCCGCGCGGGTTTTGCCGACGCCCGACGCGGCCTGTCCGCATGCGCTCCCTCCGCGCAACCTCGACGGACGCTTCGCATCGTAGGGCTGCGGCGCGGCGCGCGCATCGCGCGGAATCGGGTAGATCGGGCCTGCGTTCAGGCGAAACGGCGAAAATACCCGAAAGTGGGGGAGGGGTGGGCGCGCAGGGCGTCGGAGCCGTGCATCCTGCGCTTGTCGCACGCGTCGCGGGGAGGGGCGGGCGCGCAGGGCGCGGCGCAGGAGGTCTGCCCGCCGCGCACAGCGGGCGCTCGGGGTGTCGGGATGCTATCATGGTCCCTCGTTAGGAGGGCGAGGCGAAAGGACGGGGCTGCATGGAGCGGACGGACGAGCGGTACGGGCACTACGTGGCCATCCTCGAAGAGGAGTTGATCGCGGCGATGGGCTGCACCGAGCCCATCGCCATCGCGCTGGCGGCCGCCCGCGCACGCGAACTGTTGGGCGCATGCCCGTCGCGCGTGGAGGTCGAGGCGAGCGGCAGCATCATCAAGAACGCGAAGAGCGTGGTGGTGCCCCACACGGGCGGCCTCAAGGGCATCGAAGCCGCCGTGGCGGCCGGCATCGTGGCCGGGCGCGCCGATCGGGGCCTCGAGGTGATCGCCGAAGTGTCGCAAGCCGACGTCGCACAAGTCGTCGCGTATCTTGAGCGCACGCCCATCGAGGTGGGTCGTGCCAAGTCGGAACTTGATTTCGACATCGTCGTGCGCGCGTTCGCGAAGCGCGATGCGCAGGCGGCGGGGCCGGACGCTTCTGCGCGCAGCGCGCTCGTGCGCATCGCCGACCATCATACGAACATCGTGCGCGAAGAGCGCGACGGCATCGTGCTGCGCGACGTCGCGCCGGCGTCCGAGGGCGGTGCAGACGAAAGCCTCACCGACCGCAGCGTGCTGTCGATGGAGGGCATCTGGGATTTCGCCACGACGGTGCGCATCGAAGACGTGCGCGCCCTGCTCGATCGCCAAATCGCTTGCAACGACGCCATCGCGCGGGAGGGCCTTGACGGCGTCTGGGGCGCGAACGTCGGCAGCGTCATGCTGGGCGCGTACGGCGGCGACGTGAAGGTGCGGGCGTGCGCGCATGCCGCTGCGGCGTCCGACGCGCGCATGAGCGGTTGCGAGCTGCCCGTGGTCATCAATTCGGGCAGCGGCAACCAGGGCATCACCGTGTCGGTGCCGCTCATCGTGTACGCGCGCGAGCTGGGTGCGAGCGATGAGCGGCTCTACCGCGCGCTCGTGCTGTCGAACCTCGTGGCCATCCATCAGAAGACGGGCATCGGTCGGCTCTCGGCGTTCTGCGGCGCGGTGTGCGCCGGTGCGGCGGCAGGTGCGGGCATCGCGTACTTGGACGGCGGCGGCTACGAGGAGGCCGTGCATGCCGTGGTGAACGCGCTGTCCATCACGGTCGGCATGGTGTGCGACGGCGCGAAGCCCTCGTGCGCCGGCAAGATAGCCTTCGCCGTGAACGCGGGCATCTTGGGCTACGTGATGTACCGCGACGGCCAGCAGTTCTACGGCGGCGACGGCATTGTGAAGAAGGGCGTGGAGAACACCATCGACAGCATCGCCCGCCTCGGCCGCGACGGCATGCGCGCCACGAACGACGAGATCATCCGCATCATGCTGGGGGCTTGAGCGGGCTTGAGGGAGGGTGGCGGGGCGGGGCCTTTCGCCGCGGGGGCTAGGCGTTCGTCCTGCGGCGATGCCCGCGCGAGAAGGGGGTGCCGTCTTGCGGCGGCGCCCCCTTGGCGAGCGCTTACGGCATGCGCGATGCGAGCGCGTCGATCTCGTCCAGAAGGTCTTGCTGGGTGTGGATGTCGAGCTTTCGGTAAATGCTCTTGATGTGCGTCTTCGCCGTGTCGGGCGCTATGCACAGCGTTTTGGCGACGTAAGGCGCGTTTCTTCCGCGCGCCAAGATGGCAAGCACCTCTTGCTCTCGCGGGGAAAGCCCTCCTCGCTTCGATAGCTCGGCGCATGCGAGCGGCACGTTGTCGTTCGTCTCGAGCGTTTCCTCGTCGGCTACGAGCCATTGGAGAAGGGGCGATCGAGAGCTGCCGAACAGCAAGAGGGCTGCGGCGAAAAAGGCCAGAACAAGCGCAAGCGGCACGATCATCCCGCCATTGCGAAGGGGGCTTGCGTCAATCCCGCTTGCAATCAAAACGCCCACCAGCTGGGAGGCCTGCATGGCCAGGTAGCCGATCGTGTAAATGCGAACGATGGGCTTGCCGGTTCTATAAGCGAGGTCTCCCCAATACACAACCATGAAAAAATAGAAGAGGGAGAATCCTACGCTGCTTGCGAAGAACGGCAACTGCTGCGATGTTGTTTGGGACATGATGAGCAAAAGTCCGGCAACCACGAACACAAGCGACGTGGAGTAAATCTGCGCAGCGGTGATGCGTCTGCCGAGCATGAACGAGAATGCGAATGTGGTGATGCCGGCGACGAGGCTTGCGTACGCGCTGATCGTCCCGGCCCAGTCCGCATTTCCGCCGCCTTGTCCGAGCTGCGCCACGACCGCTTTGGACACTCCGTACGAAAACCCGACGAGGACGGGAAGGGCGAGCAGGGAGGCGGAGAAGCGCACTGCGCGCAGGGCGTGTTTCGGCTTCTCGGGCGCTTCAGAGAGCTTGCGCGCACCGCGGAAGGCGAGGGGGGAGAGCGGGATCGCGCAGAGAAGGAGCAGGACGCAAAGCCCGATGGTGTCGATGTCGCGAACGAGCAGAACCAGAGCGCTCGATGAGATGAGGGAGTATCCCATGGACGCGAGTCCGGCGCGCAGCGTCATGCGCGAGTACATCTCTCCCCAAGCGATCTTCAGCAGCCCGATGGCGATGCCGCCCGCGCTCGCGCCTGCGCCATGGAGGATGACGTTGTGCGAAAGCGCTCCTGCGGCGATGAGGGCAGACCCGGCAATCGCCAGCGATTCGGCGATCCCCAAGTACAAACGGGAGTCGATCGTTTTTTCGAGACGTCTTGACATCGCGAGGACGACGGAAAGGCCGACAACGCAAGCGGTCAACGTGATTCCGTTCGTGCCGCCCAAGACAGCGAGCAGCGAACGCATGCCATCGTTTTGAAGGGAGAGCATTCCGGCCAGACAAGACCAGCTCCATATGCAGGCGAAGCTCGTCCAGCGTTGCCACCCGAAGAACAACTCTCGTTGCGCGGTTTCGATCCAAGAACGGCTGGTTTCCGGCTCTGTCGATCCCATGGCGTCTCCTCCCCTTCGCCCTCCGCTCGACACTGCGAGCAGGATACCGCAAACGGATTGGCATGCAGGGGACGATCGTGTTGGCGGGAACGAAGCCCTCGCATGTGCGGAGGGGGGGGGTGCGGGCAACCCCCCTTCCCCTCTCTATGCGGATGTCCGCTTGCGGCTACGCCCAGGCCTGGGCCGCCGCGGCGCTCTCGCCGGCGATGTGCCCGAGGACAAGGCCGCCGGTGAGCGAGGTGCCCGATCCGGGATAGTAGGTGCCGTACCATCCACCGGAGTTCATGCCGCCTGCGTACAGGTGCGGGATGACGTTTCCGTTGTTGTCGATGACTTCGCAGTTCGTGTTGATCTTGAGGCCTCCGAGGCTTCCCAGGTTGGCAGAGACGTTCCGATGGGCATAGTAGGGCGGCTTGTCAAGCGGGATCAACTGGGTGTTGCGATGGAACTCGATGTCCTCTCCGGTTTCGGCGATGATGCCGTTCCAGGTTTGGAAGGTGTCGCACAGCAGGGTCGCAGGAACGTCGATGTTGCCGGCGAGCTCTTCAAGCGTGTCGGCCTTGATCAGCTCTCCTTCGGCTGCGGCGGCATCGGGATCGGCCGCCCATGGGCCGACGCCCTGCTCCACCATGTTCTGGTCCATGATCATCCAGGTCGGCTTGTTGAACTGCATTTCGTTTTGAAAGATGGCTCGGTATTGGTATGCATACGTGGCATCTTCGCAAACGAAACGCCGCCCGATGCCGTTCACCATGAGGCAGGGCATCTGGGCACGCGAGTTGTCGGTCGCCTGACCGGTTGCCATGTCGTAGTCGATGGTCCCGCCGCAGGTGGCGAGCGCGGCATTCACTTCAAGTCCCATGCGAACGCCGTCTCCTTGGGCGAGTTCGGAGATGTAGGACTTCTGAGTGGTGAGATCCCAGTATTGCTGCGCGTTGAACGCAAGGGCAAGCCCCTCGTTGCGGTCCATGCCTCCGAGTGCTAGCACGACTCCCTTGCGGGCTTTCACGTTGATCGTCTTCTTCCCGTCTTCGATCTGAACGCCCACCACGCCCTTTTCGGCATCGTGCACAAGGTGCCGGGCCGTGCATTTGAAATTGAACTGCACGCCGAGGCGTTCGGCTTCGGTGAACTCGGTGTCGGTGAGCACGCCGCCCTGACCTCCTTCGCCGCCCCCTTCGTACACATGGATGCGGTCCGCATGCAACCCCTCGGTCACGTAGGGGACGTGGCAGTTACCGTACACGCGCTTCCAGACAAGCCCGATGCTTTCGAGCCAGTCGATAAGCTCGGGGGCGCGAGAGCACATCGTCGTGACAAGCTCCTCGTCGGCACGGCCTTCGGCCTGCTCGATGTAGCACTGAGCATGCTTTTCGGGCGTGTCGTCTTGAAAGTTGGTGAACTGCTTTTGGGCGGCGGTTCCGGCTGCTTGGATGACGCCGCCGCTAAGCGCGGTCGTGCCTCCCGCTTTCGTATCAGCTTCGTACACGAGCACCGAGGCACCGGCTTTGGCCGCGGCGCACGCAGCGGAAAGTCCGGTTCCTCCCGCGCCGAGCACGACCACGTCGGCTTCGGCGTCCCATGTTTCCGGTATGGCTCCGGCGAGGCTTTGCGCTCCATCCCCGGTTACCGACGCTCCCTTCGGCGCGCATCCGGCGATTCCCATTCCTGCCAAGGCCGTTCCTGCGACGATCGACCCTTTGAGGAAGTTTCTCCGGGACAGCTTTTCCATGGCTCCTCCTTGCAATGACGGTATGCCGCACTCAGGCGGCATGCCTCGCACCCTGCGCGCGAAGCGAGGCCATTGTGCGCTCCTCTGGCGGGCTGGGCATCGCCGCGAGAGTGGGAAAACGCCGTGCGCGACTACCCTTTTGAGGGTGAGGGGCGATGAGCAGGCAATTTAGGGGTGTTTGTGCTGGTCGCCTTTCTCTTGTCTCGCACGTTTAAAACGGAGTGCATCCATTTGTGCAAGTGCGCAATCGACCGCATCGACTCATTCCTGCAAGCGATAAGTTTTCTACGCGTGTGGCGAGAATTCCAACTGCGAAGATGGCGCGGTGGAGGCAATGGTGGAAGGCCCTGGTTCGTAAAGCTTTTCCTCCGGCTCCTCCGCAAATCGTTCGTTGATGGCGATCCGATGGTTGGCTGTCGGATGCTCGGCCTCATCGTGCCAGGTCAATGGCATCACCCCTGAGGTTTGAGAGGTGAAAGCAGAGGGTGCTGGGGCGGTTCAAACCTCTGCGGTGATGCAGGCGGGCGGTTCTTCGTCGTAGCATCGTTTCGGCTGAAGAGGGAACTTCGGTCGCGTACTGCATCACTGAAACCAAGGAGGGAACCATGTCGAATCTTTCTCGCAGGAACTTCATCGCCGGCGGTGCCATCGCCGCGCTCGGCGGCACGCTGGCGCTTGTCGGCTGTGCGCCGAAAGGCGAGGAGGCGGCGTCGGGCGTGACGGGCGAGGGCGCTCAGTCGTGGACAGGCACGTCGAACGGCAAGGGCGGCGAGCTCAGCGTGGAGGTCATCACCGAGGGCGACGCCATCGCCCGCATAAACATTCTCAAGTCGCGCGAGACGTACGGGGTAGGCACCGCCGGCATCGACATCCTGAGCGACCTCATCGTGGAGCATCAGACGCTCAACGTGGACACCGTGTCGGGCGCAACCGTGTCGAGCATGGCGTTTCTGAGCGCCGTGTCCGACGCCATCGACGCCTCGGGCATGAAGGCGAGCGAGTGGAAGAAGCGCGACAAGGCGGTGCCGCAGACACCCGAGGGCCTTGAGGCTGACGTGGACGTCGTGGTGGTGGGCGCCGGCGGCGCGGGCTACGCGGCAGCGCTCACCGCGGCCGAGGCCGGCAAGAAGGTGGTGTTGCTGGAGAAGTTGGGCATCACGGGCGGCGACACCATCCTATCGGGCGGCGCCATGGCCGTGCCGGGCAACTGGTTCCAGCGCAAAGAGGGCATCGACGACAGCGTGGAGAAGATGGCCGAGGACATGATCGTCGGCGGCGACAACGTGGGCGACCCCGAGCTGGTGAACGTCATCTGCCAGGGCGCGTACAACGCCATGGAGTGGCTTACCTTCGAGGGCGGCGTGGCATGGCAGCCCTACCAGCGCTTCTTCGGCGGGCACTCGGTGTCGCGCTCGCTCATCCCCGAGGGTAACGAAGGCAGCGGCATCATCTGCAAGTTGGACAAGCGCGCCGAGGCGCTGAACACCCTCACGGTGTGCCGCAACACGAAGGCCGACGAGCTCGTGACCGACGCGTCGGGTGCCGTCGTGGGCCTCAAGGCCACGAACACCGCCACGGGCGAGACCTACGACTTCACGAGCAAGGCCGTGATCCTGGCCGCCGGCGGCTTCGGCTCGAACGTCGAGATGCGCATGAAGTACAACCCCGAGATGGACGACAAGATCCTCTCCACCGACTCGGTGGGTGCCACAGGCGATGGCCATCTCATGGCCGAGAAGATCGGCGCGAACCTCATCGACATGCAGTACATCCAGACGTATCCCACATGCGACACACAGACAGGTGCATTGCTGTACGTGGGCAACATGCGCTTGGAGAACCGCGCCATCTGCATTAACAAGGAAGGCGACCGCTTTGTCGAGGAAATGGAACGCCGCGACGTCATCTCGAATGCCATCAAGGAGCAGACGGACGGCATCGGCTACATGATCTTCAACCAGGAAGGCCTCGATGCCACCGACATCGCCACGGTGAATGCAGCCGAGATGGACGGCCTGTTCGCACGCGGCCAGCTGGTGAAAGGCGAGACCATCGCCGAGGCTTGCGAGCCCTTCGGCATCGACGCGGTCGAGCTTGAGAAAACGGTCGAGAAGTGGAACGGCTACTGCAAAGACGGTGCCGACCCTGACTTCAACTATCGTGCGGATCTCAACCCCATCGAAGGTGGCCCCTACTACATTTTGGCCTACAAGCCCTCGGTGCACTACACCATGGGAGGCTTGCACATCAATTCCGATGCGCAGGTGCTCGACAACGACGGCGCGCCCATTCCCGGCCTGTTCGCGGCCGGTGAAGTGGCCGGTCACAAGATGGGTACGAACCGTCTGGGTTCCTGCTCCATTACCGACGTGTTCGTGTTCGGCCGCGTGGCCGGTGCAAACGCAGCGGCGCTCTCGTAGCGGATCCTTCTCCCCCTCCGCCGTGCGGGCCCTGTTCATTGCGGATAGGGTCCGCATGCGGCTCGCTTGGCAGAAAGCCCGCGTTCCTCTATGATGCAGCTCATGCGAACCGATGCATCCACAACGGAAGGGCCCCTCGCTTCGGATCTTCGATCGGGCTTGACGTCGATGGTCCGCGCGGCCGATCGCGCCGCCGTGCTCGACAGTGCGGGTCTGGCGTGCTATATCGCTTGGAGCTTCGTGTTCTGGAACGGATCGCTGTTGTTTGGCAGCGTGCCCGGTACGGCTCCCATGGGCGACGTGCTGGCGGTTCAGGGAGCGTTCACCGCGCTGACAGCACTGCTGCTGGTGCTGTCGGTGCGCAAGACGGCACCGCTGCGCACGCGTAGGCTGCTGCTGGGGGCGTTCGCCCTCGTTTCCAGTTTGGCGGTCGTGGTGGCCGCGTTCGCGGGCTACCGGGAAGCTCCCATGGAGTGGATGTGGTTCGGGTTCGCGTTGAGCGGGCTGGGCAGCACGCTGCGCCTCGGGTGGGAAGAGCGGTTGAGCGTGCAGGGTGTGGCGCGCACGGCGCTGTGCGCGGGGCTGGCGTACCTGCTCGGATTCGTGCTGTTTGCGATCATCTCGCTACTGCCGCCCTTCGCGGCGCTCGTAGTGTCAGCGCTGCTGCCGTTCGGCGCATATGCGTTGCTGCTGCGCGCAGCGGCGCGCATGCCGGGCATGTCTGAGCCGTCGAAGGCGGGATTGCGCGAACTGCTTGCAAGCATCCCGTGGAAGCTCGTTGCGGCCATCGCGCTTGCGTATTTCAGCTACGGGGCCACGCGCATGGGCGGGGTCATGGGGGGCCTGGCCGCGTCGGGCGTCGGACACGTGGCCGTGGCGGGCATTCCCGCGCTCGGCTGCCTCGTCGCTATCGCGCTGGCGTTCGGCTTCTATCGCAAGAACGCGCTTCTGGCGTTCTATCTGGCGTTTCCGCTCATGGGCATCGCCGCCATTGTGCCAGCGTCGGCGGATCCGCTCGGCGGCACCACTACGTTTTGCATCGCGCTCGTAGGGGCCGAGTTGGTGAAGTACCTCGTGTGGTTCCTGCTGATTGCCTCTATCGCCAAAGATGGTTTGTCGGTGTTGTTGTGCTTGGCGCTCATGCGATTCGCCCAGTGGAGTGGCAGCTGCCTCGGGCAGTTGGCCGCCGACGTGCTTCCCACGCAGGAGGCGGTGACCATCGCTATCCTCGTTTCGCTTATGGTGGCGCTGCTCGTGATCATCGGCGCGCCCTTTGTCGGCAAGGCGGACGCGAGCCTCGCGCAGCCGACGGGGGAACGCGATCTCGAGGCGCGCGTGCGTTTGGCTGCGGTGCGTTACAAGCTGTCGCCGCGCGAGCAGGAGGTGCTGGCCATCTGGGCTACCGGCCACACGGGCGCTTACATTGAGAAGCGGCTGTTCATTTCGAAGAACACGGTGAAGACCCACCTCAACCACATCTACGCGAAGACAAAAACCGCCAACCGGGAAGAGCTGCTCGAGCTGCTGGAAGCTTTGGACGAGACGGGGGAGGGGCGAGGTTAGCGTCTCGTCTCTCCCCCGCTCATGTTCCGGCGCTTCCTGGGTGAGGCGTTAGCACCTTCGCGAGGGGGAGATCGCCCTGTTCCCGCTCGCCATCGGAGGCGAGGCGCTTCTGCGTGCGGGGAAGGCGTACGTGGTGATGGACTCCGAGTATTACGAGGCCGTGAAAGGCGAGGGCGTCTACGCGTATCTGGGCCAGCCCGAAAGCTGGGTGTCCGGTCCGGAGGCCGACTACTGCAAGACCACGCCGGAGAACGCCGAGACGCATCTGCAGCGGGCCATCGACGAGGGCTGGGCGTTCAAGGCGGACACCGTGGCCGAACTGGCTGAGAAGTTCTCGCTCGACGCCCTCGAGGCCACGGTCGAGCGTTACAACGGATTCTGCGATGCGGGCGAGGACGGGGACTTTGGCAAGAGCGCGCCGTTCCTCAAGTCGGTGAAGAGCGCTCCGTTCTGTATCTTCGAGTGCGTGCCGAGCGCCTGGGGCACGAACGGCGGCGTGAAGGTGGACAGCCACCTGCGCGCCATGGACGCGGACAACAATCCCATCCCCGGCCTGTACGTGGCCGGCGTCGATCAGGGCAGCGCTTACTGCGTGCCGTACTACACGAATCCAGGCGCGTCTGTGGGACTGGCCTTGGGTTCCGGCGTGTACGCGGCGCAGGAGA
>CBJMC01400__coassemble_1208_pt1 | contig 16980 bp, 11 predicted proteins | sample CBJMC01400__metabat2_low_PE_024 | metagenome-assembled genome bin CBJMC01400 | reverse complement strand
TCATCACCTCCTGCATGCTCAAAAAGTCGTTCGCCTCGTCGAGCGGCGTTTTTATCTTGAAGCGACGGTACTGGTTCTTGTCGGGCTTGCCGTTCGTGAACACCACCATCGAGGCCACCGTGTAGGAGCCGTGGATGGTGGAGATGTCGAAGCACTCGATGCGCATCGGCGGCGCGTCGAGGGCAAGGGCGCTCTCCAGCTGCAGAAGCGCGTCGTTGATGCGCTTGTCGTCGTAGTTCGTGCGCACTTTGTAACGCATGAGCGTGTGCTTCGCGTTCGTCTCGGCCATAGCCACGAGCTCGGCCTTCTCGCCCTTGCGCGGCGCGGTGAGGCGCACCTTCGCGCCGTGCGGGCTGGCCAGCTTGCTTGTGAGCCATGCCTCCATGGCCTCCTTGTCCTCCGGTGCCTCGCGCAAGATGACCTCGTGCGGGATGGAGGTGGTCGCGTCGTAGTAGCGCAAGAGGAACATGTGCAGAAGATCGTCGTCGGGAACGTCCCTGCCGCGGTCGAGCACGAACTCGTTCGAGTTGATGATGCGGCCCTCGCGCACCATGAACACGTGCACGCCCGCCACCGTCTCCTCGCGGAAGAGCCCCACCACGTCAGCGTCGAGGTTGCGCGCGGACACGGCATGCTGCCTGTCGGCGAGGCCGTTGATCGTGTCGATGCGCGCCTTGATGCGGGCGGCGCGCTCGAAGTCGAGCTCGGCGGCCGCCTCCTGCATCTCGGCAGTCAACTCGTCGACGAACTCGCGATGCTGTCCCGACAGGAAGCGCTCGATACGCTTGACGCTGGCTTGATACTCCTCGGGCGTTATCCGTCCGCAACACGCGCCCGGGCCGAGGCCCACGTGCGCATCGAAGCACGGGCGCGCGTCGTGCGCGAGCAGGGAGAGCGGGTCCTTCTCGAGACGGCGCTTCAGCTGCCGCCAGTCGGCGCACGACGAAGCGCACAGCGGCACCACCTTTCGGGCGATGTCCACCATCTCGCGGGCAGCGCGGCTGTCGGTGTAGGGGCCGAAGTAGCGCGTGTCGGGCCGGTGCTTCTCCCGCGTGTACTTGATGGCGGGGAACACGTCGCCCTTCGTGAGCGCGATGAAGGGGTAGGACTTGTCGTCTTTGAAGTCGGCGTTGAAGAACGGCGTATGCTGGTTGATGAGGTTCTTCTCCAACACGAGCGATTCGTGCTCGTTCTCCACCACGATGTAGTCGAAGCTGTCGATCTGGTCGACGAGCAGGGGGATCTTCGCGCGCTCGTCCTGGTAGTTCACGTACTGGCGCATGCGGGCGCGCAACTGCTTCGCCTTGCCGACGTAAATGACCTGGCCCTGCGCGTCCTTCCACAGGTACACGCCCGGCAGCGCGGGCACGCTTTCGAGCTCGCGCTTGATGCGATCGAGCTTGGCTTGGCGCTCGGCGGCGGGCACGGCATCCGGATCGAAGGCGCGCACGGCGTCCTCGAGCGCCGGACGGCGGCGGCCCTCGCGCTCGAGGCGTGCGAGGGCGCCGGGGCCGTCGCCTTCCAAGCGCGCGAAGCCGCCCCCGTCGCCGTCGGAAAAAGGAACCTCGCCAGGTTGTCTGCATTGCTCGTCCATGCCGCCAGTATAGCAAACCCGCGAAGCTCCCCGCGCCGCGGCACACAAGGCAAACAGATGTTCCACATGAAACGCGTGCGGCGAAAGCGGGCGGCCTCCGACGGAGATTGCGGAGTCAGATGCGCGCCTCGCGCGAGCATGCCGCGCCCCTCTCGAAAAGCGGCGCGTCGGCAACCGCCCTCACGGCTTCGAGATCGCGCGGGAAGGATCGACGTTGCGCAAAAGCGAGGGGTCGGCGTAAAGCTCGCTCACCATGAGGTCGCGCGAGCGCAGCTCGTGATGCTCGCCCGAAAGCAGGTTCTCAAAGAAGCGGAGCAGATACGACGCATCGGGCATCACCTTCGCCTTGGCGTTTCGGTAGTTCGCACGCACGAGCGCATCCCGAAAATAGCGCGCATGGCGCGCAAACGGCTCGTTGTCCGCATCAAACCCCAGGTAGCGCAGGTAGAGGACCGTGAACACGGCCACCGTGCGCGTGTTGCCCTCCACGAACGGGTGCACTTGCCACAGTCGCGCGACGAACCGAGCAAGGTGGGCGATGCCCTCCTCGTCAAGATCGGCGCCGTACACGTAGCCGAACTCCTCATCGAACAGAAACGCGAGCGACCGTTCCACAAGCGAGGGGTCGGCGTACACCACGCTGTCGCCGTTGAGGACAAGCTCGCTTTTCTGCAGCGCGACGGTTTTGTACCTTCCCGGCTCGTACACCTGGGGGTCAAGGTCGCGAAACAGCTCCTCGTGAATGACGGAGAGCATCGACGGCATGAAAGAGAAGGCCCCGCGCGAGAGCGCTTCCACGATGCGCTGGCTCACCAAGTCGGCCTCGCGGCAATCATCCCCGTCTGCGGCGGTCGCGGCCTGGGAGCCAAAGCCTCGGTGCGGACGCTCGCGGTAGTAGGCGCGCAGAATCCGGCCCGTCTCCTCGATGCCGCGAACGCCGGACGCATGCTCGCGGGCAAGGGAGAGAAGGTAGTCCGACGGAGCCAGCCCGTCAACCTGCTGCAGCCCCGTCGCGACGTCCCAGTAGCCCCGACGCAGGACGGGATCGGCCGTCTCGCGCACGGGCTCGTACGAGAAATCCGATGGGTTGTCCGCGGTCATGCCCTCCCCTTTCCGAAAGACGATGCCGCCAGTATAGCAAACCCGCGAAGCTCCCCGCGCCGCGGCACCAAAGGCAAACAGATGTTCCACATGAAACGCGTGCGGCGAAAGCGGGCTCCGGATGGCCGCGGCTCGAGCAGAAGGCGCTGCAAAGCGGGGGCGGGAAGGCGGCGAAGCGGAAGCGGAGGGCTCCCGGCAGCGCGCGCCTTCGTCGGAGACGTCGGCGCGCGCTCCTGCGGGGCGGCGCTTCGCGGTCGCCGCGGCTACGCGAGATCGCGGTCGGCCGCCCACATGCGGGCGTACTTGCCGCCCCTCGCCAAAAGCTCGTCGTGGGTGCCCTGCTCGAGCACGCGGCCGTCACCGATCACGGCGATGGCGTCCGCCCCGCGCACGATGGGAAGCGTGTGGGCCACCATGACCACCGTCTTGCGATGCGAGAGCAAATTCGCGACGGCCTCCTTCACGGCAAGCTCGTTCTCGATGTCGAGCGACGCCGTGGCCTCGTCCAAAAGCACGATGGGCGCCTCGCGCAAAATCGCCCTCGCTATGGACAGGCGCTGGCGCTCCCCGCCCGAAAGCCTGCCGCCCCCTTCCCCGATGCGCGTCTCGTAGCCTTGGGGAAGCGCGCGGACGAACCCGTCGGCGTTCGCGAGCCGGCAGGCCTCCTCCACCTCCTCGTCGCTCGCGTCGGGGCGGGCGTAGCGGATGTTGGCCCTCACCGTGTCATCGAACAGGAACACCTCCTGGTCGACGATGGACATGCCCGCAAGCACGCTCTCGGGCGCGAAGCCCGCCGTGTCGACGCCCCCGATGCGCACCCTCCCGCGATCCGGCCGGTAGTACTGCGCCACCAGGGAGAGCGCCGTGGACTTGCCGCATCCCGAATCGCCCACGAGCGCGGTGAGCTTGCCCTGCTCGCACACAAGGTCGAGGCCCTCGAACACGGGCGCGTCCGGCTCGTAGGCGAAAAAGACCCCCTCGAGCGAGACGGCCGTGCCGCAGGCGGGCAGCGGCTCGAGGCGGCCCTGCTCCTCAGGCTCCTCGACCACGGCCTGGATGCGCCGTTTGGCTATCATGAGGTTCTTGTAGGCGGTGAGGTCGACGAATATCCCGGTGGTCAGCTTCACGACGAACAGAGGCAGCATGATGATGAGCAGGAAGGACGCGACGTCCAGCTCGCCTGCAAGCCACGCGTCGCCGCACACCAGCATAAGGGCGGGCAGCCCGAGCCCGACGAGCGCGAACACCACCGCGCCGGGAGGCGTGACGGCCGCCTCGTAGCGGTACGAGACGTCGGAGTAAGCGCGCATGCTGGCCACGACCGCCTCGTTGTCAACGCCGCCGACGCCGTAGGCGCGCAGCGTCTGCATGCCCGAGACGTGCTCGACCACCTTGCTCGTGTTCGACGCCTGGATGGCGCTTTTGCGCGCGCCGAAGGTGCGCACCTGCCGCCACGACCACCACAGACCCGGAACGAGCAGGGCGAACATGAGCGCCACGATGATGCCGGCCGGAGCGTGAAGCCAGGTCACGAAGCACGTGAGCATGACGCCGAGCGTGACGTTCTTCACGAGGCTGCCCGTCTTGTGCGTGAGAACCTGCTCGTAGTCGCTCACGTTGGACGTGAGCGCGTTCAGGTAGTCGCCGCTCGTGCGCTCCGTGAAACGCGAAAGCGGTATGCGCTTGATCTTGTCGCCCAGAAAGACGCGGACGTTGCGGCTGACCTCGGCCCCGCCCACCTGCCCTTGCACGTAGCCCCAGCCGTAGACGGCCAGGCGCACCGCGAAGACGGCGGCCAGCGCGCCGGAGACGAGGAGCACCGACCCCAGGTCGAAGCCGCCGGCGAACACCTCTTCGATCACCAGGTAGACGAGGACGAAGTTGCAGCCATCCAGCAACCCTTCGATCACGGTGCAGGCCACCGACGCGTGGATCTTGCTATTCTTCGCGAACACGTTCTCGGCCGCATCAGGCATGGCGGGCCTCCTTTCCGGCAAGCGGCTCGGCAGATGCCGCGCGTGCGCCCGCGGCCGGCGCGACGAAAGAGGGCGCCGAAGGATCGGGCGGCGCAAGAGGATCGGGGGCAGACACCGGATCGGGGGCAGAGGCGCCGGATGCGGAGACGGGGGCGCCTGCCGCAGGCGCGGAAGCCGAAGCCGAAGCGCCGAAGCCGATCTCAAGGCTGCGCGCGCGATCGTAGTCGGCCCAGGCCCGAGCGTAGTAGGGGCATCGCCTGAGCACCTCTTCGTGCTCGCCGACGCAGCTGAGCCGGCCGGCCTCGACGACGGCCACCCGGTCGCACGTCCGCACGACGCCCAGCCGATGGGCCACGACGATGACGGTCTTGCCCGCCGAGAGGTTGGCGATGGCGGCGTCGATCTCCAGCTGGTTTTCGGGATCGGCCGCGCTCGTGGCCTCGTCGAGGATGAGGATGGGCGCGTCCTTCAAGATGGCGCGGGCGATGGCGATGCGCTGGCGCTGACCGCCGGACACCCGGTTGCCGAGCGACCCCATCTCCGTGTCGTAGCCCTGCGGAAGGTCCATGACGAAGTCGTCGATGCGGGCAAGGCGGGCGGCCTCGCGCACCTCCTCGAGCGAAGCGTCCGACCCCATGCGGATGTTCTCGAGGATGCTGCCGCTGGTCAGAAACGTTTTCTGGAACACCACGGCCACGTTGCGCAAAAGGTCGTCGTAGTCGATGTCGCGCACGTCCACGCCGCCTATCCTCACCGTGCCGGCCGTCGCGTCGTAGAATCGGCTGACAAGCTCGACCATCGTCGACTTCCCGGCGCCGCTCGGCCCGACGACGGCCAAGCGCTCCCCCTCGCGCACCGAGAGGTCGATGCCGCTCAGCACCTCGACCGAGCCGTCGTAGGAGAAGCCCACGCCGGAAAGCTCGATGTCCGCGCGGTCGGGAAAGGGCCGCCCACCGCCGAACGCGGGCACGTCCAAAAGCTCCTGCACGCGTCGGGCCCCGCTTCCCACCTGGGCGAGCTTCGTGCCGATCTCCTGGAGCAGGCGTATCTCGGTGAGGTAGAGCGAGCCCACGAACGCGAACAGGAGGTAGGTGGAGCCGGCAACGGCGCCCGTGGCGAACATCCAGCCGCCCAGGGGCACCATGATGAGCAGGCCGCATTCGATCACCACGAGGTAGGCCGCGTAGCCCGGCCCGGTCTTGCGCGCGATCTCGCACCACAGCCCGTGCTCCTCGTCGATGGCCCTGCGGAACCGCGCGAACGAGGCCGTGCCCATGTCGAGGGCCTTGACGGTGCGCATGCCTCCCACGTACTCCACCATGACGGCGTTCATGCGCGCGAGCGCCGCGGTGGCGCGCTCCATGACCTTGCTCATGCGCGAGAAGATGACGCCCAGGATGACCAGGGCGCAGGCGAAGGGGACGAGCGTCGCCAGCGCGAGCGGCGCGTTCACCGAGCACAGGAAGGCGAAGGCCGCGACGGGACCGGTCAGGTACATGAACGCCTCGGGGATGCTGTGCGCCAAGAACAGCTCCAACCGCTCGACGTCCTCCACGAGCACGGTTTTGATCCGGCCCACGCCCCGCTCGTCGAGCGCGCCGAGCGGGGCGTGGGCCAAATGGTCCATCACGCGGCAGCGCACGTCGAAGAGCGTCTTGTACGCGCCTTTGTGGGACAGCACGCTCGAAGCGGCGAAGCACGCGTATTGGAGCACGCAGCCCACGGCGGTGAGCAGGGCGTTGTCGCGCAGGGTCGAGGAGGTGCACGTGCCCTCGTAGGCCGCGCGCATGATGTTGAACACGCCCAGGTACCCCACCATGGTCATCAGCCCTGCGATGGAGGCGCATGCCACCGACGCGAACAGGTAGCGCTTGTTCGCTCCGGCCCACGAGAGCACGAGCGAGAACGGACCGGGGCGCTTGCCCGCGGGCGCGCCCGAGCCGGACGGCGGCGCGGACGACGCGCTCTTCTTTGATTCAATCGGACTTCCCAAAAGGAGCCTCCTTTCCCGATGCTCTTTCGCGAAAGCGAGCATATCCCCCTATGGAATGCGAATAGATGCGAACGGGACGCCATGTCCGAACCACGTCGAATCGCGTCCGATCGGATTGGCGAAAACGACAAGCCCGTCTCGGACGCGCGCCGGCAACGGCCGACCCGCTCGCAACGGCGGGCCCTGAACGGAGAAGGGGCGCTTCGCCCCTCCTCGAGCGCGCCGCCCCCGCCTCGGCGACGGCACCCTCCGCGCTCAGCGCGCCTCGGCGAGCAGCGCGCGCACGCCCGCGAGGTCGCCCTCCACGACGGCCTCGCGCGCGACGCGGCCCTTCTCCACGAGCAGCGCGCGGTCGCAGGCGCGCGCGACGAACTCCAGATCGTGCGTCACCACCAGAACCGCGCGGCCCTCGTCGGCCAGCCGGCGCACCAGATCGGCGACGGCCCTCATGCCGCCCAGGTCGAGCCCGCTCGTCGGCTCGTCGAACACGAGCAGCCGCTTCCCGCTCGCAACGCACGCCGCCACGGCCAGACGCTGCTTCTGCCCGCCCGACAACGTGGCCGGATGGCGCTCCTCAAGCCCGGCGAGGCCCAAGCCCTCGAGGATCTCCCCCACGCGCTTCGCCGGCGGCCGCTCGCGCTTTCCCAGCCCGAACGACACCTCGGCCTCCACGCTGTCGGCGAACAGCTGGTAGTTCACGTCTTGGAACACCATCGAGGCCGCCCGCAAACGCTCCTTCGGCCCGGCGGGCGCGCCGTCGAGCGCCGCCGCGCCCGCCGATTCGCGATGCAGCCCCACCGCCGCACGGCACAGCGTCGACTTCCCCGCGCCGTTCGCGCCCACGAGGGCGACCACCTCCCCGGCGAAAAGCCGGACGTCGGCGCCCCCGAGCGCTTCCCGCCTGCCGTAGGCGGCCTTGACGCCCGACAGCGCGAGCACGGGGCGCCCTCCCGCCGCGGCGCGCCGCCTTGCGCCGGGCCGGCGAGGGGCGGCGCGCACGTCGGACAGGTCGCGCGTGCGCAGGCCGAGGGCGGCCAGCTCTTCGGCGGGAAGCGCCCAGAACGCGTCTTTGCCGAAGCGTCGAACGATGCGGCCCTCCCCCATGACCACGACCTCGTCCACCGCCTCCGACAGCCACCACAGCCGATGCTCGGCGACGAGCACCGCCGTCCCCCTCCTCTTCGCCTCGAGCACGTATCCGGCCAGCGCCTCGATGGACGCCTCGTCGAGGTTGCTCGTCGGCTCGTCCAGCACGAGGTTCGCCGGACGGGCCGCCCACGCGCCCGCGTAGGCGACGCGCTGCTTCTCCCCGCCCGACAGCTCGAAGATGCTGCGGTCGGCCAGCGCCTCGAGCCCCAGCTCGGCGATCGTCTCGCGCACCCGCGCGCGCACGCGCTCCTCGGGCCACGCCAAGCTCTCGAGCGCGAAGGCCACCTCTCCCGTGGAGTCCACGTTGAAGAACTGGGTGCGCGGGTTCTGGAACACGCTGCCCACGCGGGCGGCCATCTCCCAGCTCTCGAGGCCCGACGCGTCCCGCCCGTCCACGAGCACGCGTCCCGACAGGTCGCCGGGGAAGAACGCGGGCGCAAGCCCGTTCGCCAGCCGCGTCACCGTGGTCTTGCCGCATCCGGACGGACCGCATACGAGCACGCACCGGCCCGCCTCGACGCTCAGGCTCACGTTCCGCACGCCTTCGGGCGCAGGGCCGGCCCCGGCGCCCCCACGGTAGGAGAAGCTCGCGTCGCACAGCTCGATCATGCGGCCTCACCTCCCCGCGCCGAGCGCGCCGCACGCGATCGCCGCCGCCAAAACGAGCACGCCCGCGGCCACGAGCACGCCGTCGGCGACCCGAAACTCGATATGCGTGAAGCACGTGCGCGGAGCCGGGTTCTCGATGCCGCGGGCGACGCTTGCCATCGACAGCTCGTCGGCCACGTTCGACGCGCCCATCATGAGCGGCACGTACAGGCACTCCACCGTCATGCCCGGACGGCGCAAGAACCCGGCCAGGCTCGGACTCACGCCGCGCATGCGCATGGCGTCTTTGATGAAGCGCCAGTCCTCGCGGATGGCGGGCACATAGCGCAGCATCACGGCCAAGGGGATGGTCACCTGGCGCGGCACGCGCATGCGCGACAGGGCGCTCATGAACTCGTTGACGTGCGTGGTGGACACGACGACCGCCGCCAGAAGCCCGCAGGGAAACACCTTGCGCAAGAGCAGGAAGAACGACGACAGCATGGTTTTGAGCACGCCGGCGTCCAGCTGGGACACCGCGAGCATGCACGCCATCGCCACCGCGTACAGCGCGAGCATGCCGAGCGCAAGGCGCGCCCTCCCCGCCGCGACGCCGAAGGCGACGACGAGCAGCATCATGAGCACCTCGAACCACAGCCCCGGGGAGAAGAACACCGCGAGCGCCCACAGAAGCAGCAAGGCGAGCCCGGCCCGCGGGTCGGCCCGAAAGGGGCGGCGGGAGCCGCCGGCGCGCAACGCGGCCGAGGCGGAGTCGCGAGGCGGCTTTCGGGAAAGGCGGCCATCCTCGCGCAACGCCTCGCGCGCAACGCGCCCTTCCGAGCCGCGCCGCGCCTCGTCCGCAGCGCGGCCCGCCTCTGCGGCACGACCGCTCATGCGGTGACGCCCGCCTTCTCGAACTGCTTCTTCAAAAGCCTGCGTCCCACGAGCCCGCTTGCGAGGGCGCACGCGAGCGTGAGCGCGACCATGGCCGGAAGCACCCAATCGGCGCCGGTGGCCAGCATCGTGTCCATGTAGGACTGCTCGGTCCCCTTGCCGGTCAGATACGACGCGTAGCCCGACGGATCGATCCACAGCATGAGGTAGGAACCCATGGGGTTGAGCGAGAACACGAGGAAGCTCGCGAGGTTGAGGGCCTTGTTGCGAAACGCGCCCGCGCCGGCCACGAGGTCGGCCGCCACGCCGAGCACGACGAGCGCCACCGACCACAGCCAGTACATGCCCGTCACGAACATGATAAGGCCCTCCACCACGCCGAGGATGACGATGGGGCCGTGCTTGGGCACCTTCGCGACGAGCAGCAGGTACACCGGCCCGGTGAGCAGCGCCGCGCCCGCCGGCATGAGGAAGGTGAGCACGGGATTCGGGGCGAACAGCATGCTGCCCACCATCATGAACACGAAGTACAGCGCGATGAACACGCCGCACGTCACCAGATCGCGGGCGGTGAGCCCCTTCTTGTCGGATTGCATGGCCGAGCGCATGGCGAAACTTCCTCCTTCTTCTTTCTTCGGCTTTTCGTGAACGAGAGATAACCTCAGCTAACAAAAGGGTATGATACGCAGAGGGAGGAGGACGCAGGGCGAGCGCCGCTTCCGCGCGTCCGATCGCCGCATCGTCGCGTCCGATCGTCGCAAAGGCCCGTCCGGCCGTCGGCGAAGGCGTCCGGACGCCCCGCGCGGCGCAGCCGCCGCGCCCGACCGCCGCGGGATCCGGACGTCGGAAGGCGCGTCGTCGCCCAAGCCCGCATCGCGCCGATCGCCGCGAGCCGCACGCGCGCGACGCGCCCGACCGTCCGAGCCTCGGCCGCACGCCGGCCAGACCGCCGCCCCTCGCGGCGCCCGACACCGCATCGAAGGGAGAAAGCATGAGCAACCGCCCGCCCTCGCACGACGTCATCCACGCGCCCTCGCTCGCGCGGATCGGGTTCGAGGAGTGCGCGCCGCCCGCAGGGTTCTGCCCTCTGTGGCGCTCGTATCGCGGCGACGGGGAGGCGACGGGCAGCTTCCACGTGCTGGCGCCCACGGACCGCTGGCAGATCGCCATCCACGACTTCACGCCGCAACGCGACACCGTCATGGAGTTCGAGCTGCCCGAGTACTTGAGCGTGGCCTGGCACGAGTCCATATCGGGCGAGGAGTTCACGCCGTACCGGCGCCTGCGGGCGCGAAGCATCTGGGGGTTCTACAGCGGCGACGGGGGCTGGCGGGGCCTTGTGCACGGCGGCGTGCCCGTCAGGTCGGTGTCCGTCGAGGTGCGTCCCGAGATGTCGCGCGCTTGGCTCGAAAGCGAGTACGACGGGCAGTTCGAGCGCGTGCGCGACGCCTTCGCCTCGCTCAACGACGGCGACGGGTCGCCCGAGCTGCGCGCGCTGCTCGCAGGGCTGTGGCCCCGGTCGGGCGACGAGCGCCGCAGCCAGCTGTACTACGAGGGCAAGGTGTTCGAGGCCATGGGGCTGATCGTCGAGCGCACGAAGGCGCGCGCAGCCGCGCCGGGGCGCGCCGTCGCGCCCGAGGACCGCGAGCGCATCTGCGAGGTCGCGCTCTACATCGACGACCACTGCGCACGCACCCTCACGGTCGACGACCTCGCACGCGCCGCGTGCATGAGCCCCACGAAGTTCAAGCAGTGCTTCAAAGCCGTCACCGGCTCGACGCTCACGCGCTACGTGCAAGGGCGGCGCGTCGCCCTCGCCGAAGCCCTGCTGCGCCAGCCCGACCTGTCCATCGAGCAGGTGGCCCGCGCCGTGGGCTACGCGTGCGCGAGCCGCTTCAGCGAGCTGTTCCGGCGCGAGACGGGGCTTCTCCCCAGCGAGTACCGCGCAGAGACGCGCTGAGGCCGCTCAACGGAAACGCTGCGCGGCGGCCCGCCGCGCGCCATCGCGCCATCGCGCCGAAAAGCGACGCCCACAAGGCCCGACGCGCGCCGTCTGCGCCGCACGCGGGCGGCGCTTGGCGCAAAGGCGTCGGCCAGGGCGCGGGCGGCCTCGGAACGGATCTCACATGAGCTGGTGGAACCCTTCTATCAGCACGGGAACGAGCGCCGAGCAGATCACGCCGTTGAGCACCGAGAGCACCACCGTCTCGCCGTTCGTGCAGCGGATCATCATCGGCAGCGTCGTGTCCTCGCTCGTGGCGCCGGCGGGCGCGATGCACGAGGGGTAGTTGAGGTGCCGCGCGATCCACGGGATGCAGAAAAACGACAGCATCTCGCGCAGCAGGTTCGCCAGAAACGTGATGCTGCCCACCTGCGCGCCCGCGATGCCGGTCATCATGACCCCGGCGAGGCTGTACCAGCCCAGCCCCGATGCCACGGCAGCCCCTTCGGGAAGCGAAAGCCCCGCAAGCGGCGCACACAGAAGCCCGCCCACCACCGACCCGGCCACGATGCCGGCGGGGATGACGAGCACGCGCACATGGTACTGCCGGAGCTTCCCGACAAGCCCGCGGCTGCCCCCCACGCTGATGCCGACGAGGAACATGAGCGCGTAGAGGACGGCGTCGGAGCCGCTTGCCACAAGATCGACGGGCGCGATCGAGACGCCCGCGAGGCCGTACGCGACGCCGAGCGAAAGCGCCCCCACCGCCATGCCGATCATGAGGGCTTCGCCGGCGCTCGACGGCGCGTCCTTGCGCGCAGCCTCCATGCGAGGCCCGGCCGGACGGCGCGCGACGTCGCCCATCAGGGCGTTCGTGAGCACGTACACCGCCGCCGTCGACAGCGCCGCGGGCACGACGCAAAACAGCGCGCTCGCCCAGCCCACGACGGCAAGCTCCTCGACGAACCCCTCGCGCCCGCCGAGCGTCGCGCCCATCGCGAAGATGAGCAGGGCCGTGGCCACAAGCGTAAGCTTCTCGACCAGCCCTTTCAGCCGCTCGGGGAACACGGTCGCCCCCACAAGCACGCCCGCCGCCATCGTCGCCAGCACCTCCACGCCGCGCCCTTTCTCTCTTCCGTCGTTTCGCCGGGAGAGAGTATACCCGAACGACGCCCAAACGCCAGGGCGCAAGCCGGAAGGCCTCGCGCGCTTTCGAGCGCATTCCGCTTTCTTTCGCAGACGCCGCGTTTCTCCAAAGCGCGGCGCGAGCCCCATATCCGCATCGCCGAAGCCTTCGGCAACCCGCCCGCGCCGCTAAGGCGCCGCACTCCTCGCTCGAATCGAAGCGCGGACGCCGCCGCCATCCCGCAGACGAGCGCGCCGCCCAGCCGCATCCACGCCCGCCAAGCGCCTCATTCGCTCCCCCACGAGGGCCCGAACGGGGATCACCCCCGGCCGTCTCCCTCCTGCAGAGCCGCGAAGGCGGCCTTCATGGTGGGGTTGTTCCGCGTCAGCCGCTTGATGGTGAGGTCCTGGGCCTTGTCGTTAGCCAGGCGCAGGTTGCGCTCGCTGCCCAAAAGCGCGTCTTTGGTCTTCTGCAAATGGTCGATGGTCTTGTCGATCTCATCGATGGCCTGCTGGAACTTGCGGCTGGCCAGCTCGTAGTTGCGACCGAACTTCGCCTTGAAGTCCTCCATCTGCTCCTCGAAGCGCGTGACGTCGACGTTTTGGCTGCGGGCGCGGGCAAGCTCCGCCTTGTACGTCATAGCCGACAGCGCCGCGTTGCGCAGGATGGAGATGATGGGGATGAAGAACTGCGGGCGCACCACGTACATCTTCTCGTAACGGTAGCCCACGTCCACGATGCCCTCGTTGTACAGCTCGCTCTCGGGCTCCAGGAGCGTGACGAGCACGGCGTACTCGCAGCCCTTCTTGCGCCGGTCGGCGTCGAGCTTCTTGAGGAAGTCCTCGTTTCGGTGCTTCGTGGCCGTCTCGTCGTTCTCGTTCTTCATCTCGAACATGATGGACACCACCTCGGTGCCGTCCTCGTCGCACTCGCGGAACACGTAGTCGCCCTTCGTGCCGTCCACCACGTCGTTGTCCTTCTCGAAGTACGCGCGCGGAAACGCCGTGGCGCGCAGCTTGTTGAACTCGGCCTCGCAGTGCTGCTCAAGCGACTCGCCCACCATCTTCGTGGACAGGCGCGCCTTCATGTCCTTGTAGCGCGCGATCTCCTCGTCTTTGTAGGATATGAGCTCGTCTTTGGCCCGCAGCTTGGTCGCCATCTCCTCGCGCAGAGCGCTCGCCGCGCGCTCCCCTTCGGCGCGCACAAGCTCCACCTGGGCCGCCAGGGCGTCGCGCTCGCGCTCGAGCGCCGCGCGCGCCTCGGCCACCGCCAGCTGCTTCTCCGCGGAGACCGCCGCGTTCTGGACGGACAGCTCGCGCTCGAGCTGCGCGATGCGCGCGTCGCGTTCGGCCGCGGCGTCGGCCAGAGCGCGGGCGTGCTCGGCTTGAACGGCGCGCTCGCGCGCTTTTTGATCGCGCTTGAGGGCCTCGATGCCGGCGGCCCCTTCGCGCTTGGCCGCTTCGAGCAGCGCCTCCAGCTCGGCGATGCGCGCCGCGCTCGAGGCTGCGCCCTCCTGGGCGCGGCTGCGCTCCTGCGCCACCGCCAAACGCACCGCCTGCTCCCGCTGCTCGACCAGGCTCCGCTCGCGCTGCTCAAGCTCCCGGGCGAACTCGCTGTCGCGTATCTGGCTCACGATCTTCGCATAGCCCGTCTCGTCAACCTGAAACACCGTCCCGCACTGGGGGCACTTGATCTCGTTCATGCTCGCTCCTCCTTCGCGTCGAAACGATTCTACCCCATCGCGAAACGCGCAGCCGACCCGCTTTCGGTACAGACGAAAACTTCGAACGCGCTATCATGGCTCCAACGCGCAAAGCCTGCGCTCGGCGCGCCTGCGAGACGGCGCGGCCCGCATCCGACGCGGCGCCCGCCGCAACGGAAGGCGCATGCCGAGCCAAACGCGTTGCAACCGCTCGCGCCGACGCCAAAGCGCACGCGCATGCCGTGCGCAGCGCGTGCGGGACCGCTCCGCCCCGAACGCGACGACGGGCGGTTCCGCGCCGCAACCGACGCAGACGGAGCGGGCCTTTTGTTTCAAAACGTTTAAATCGGCGCGCACGAGCGGCCTCGCTCTCTATAATGAGAACGGTAAGCGCACACGCATGAATGGAGGTTCAACGAAGATGAGCTACGTCGACAGCGTCATCGAGCACGTGAAGGCCAAAAACCCCAACGAGCCCGAGTTCATCCAGGCCGTCACCGAGGTGCTGAAGTCCTTGGAGCCGGTCATCGAGTCGAACCCTGCCTATGAGAAGGCGGGGCTTCTGGAGCGCATCGTCGAGCCGGAGCGCGTCATCATGTTCCGCGTGCCGTGGGTGGCCGACGACGGCACCGTGCAGGTGAACCGCGGGTTCCGCGTGGAGTTCAACAGCGCGCTCGGCCCCTACAAGGGCGGCCTGCGCCTGCATCCTTCGGTGAACCTCGGCATCATCAAGTTCCTCGGATTCGAGCAGATCTTCAAGAACAGTCTGACCACGCTGCCGATGGGCGGCGGCAAGGGCGGCAGCGACTTCGACCCGAAGGGCAAGTCCGACGGCGAGGTCATGCGCTTCTGCCAGTCCTTCATGACGGAGCTGTGCCGCCACATCGGCGCCGACACCGACGTGCCCGCCGGCGACATCGGCACGGGCGCGCGCGAGATCGGCTATATGTTCGGCCAGTACAAGCGCATCCGCAACGAATGGGTGGGCGTGCTCACGGGCAAGGGCCTGTCCTACGGCGGCTCGCTCGCCCGCACCGAGGCCACGGGCTACGGCCTCGTGTACTTCGTGCAGGAGCACCTCGCCTGCCACGGCGACTCCTTCGAGGGCAAGACCGTGGCCGTGTCCGGCTCGGGCAACGTGGCCATCTACGCCACCGAGAAGGCCCAGCAGCTGGGCGCGAAGGTGGTCACGCTCTCCGACTCCACCGGCTGGATCCACGACCCGGCAGGCATCGACGTGGCCCTGGTCAAGCAGATCAAGGAAGTCGAGCGCGGCCGCATCAGCGAGTACGCCAAGCGCCGCGAGGGTGTGGAGTACCACGAGGGCCGCGGCGTGTGGAGCGTGCCGGTGGACATCGCGCTGCCGTGCGCCACGCAGAACGAGCTTCTGATCGACGACGCGAAGCAGCTCGTGGCCAACGGCGTGAAGATCGTGGCCGAGGGCGCGAACATGCCCACCACGATGGACGCCACCGACTACCTCATGGAGAACGGCGTGGTGTTCTGCCCCGGCAAGGCCGCCAACGCCGGCGGCGTGGCCACTTCGGGCCTGGAGATGTCGCAGAACTCCGAGCGCCTGTCGTGGTCGTTCGAGGAAGTGGACGCGAAGCTGCAGGGCATCATGAAGAGCATCTACCACGCGGCCGACGACGCCGCCCGCGAGTTCGGCCACGAGGGCAATTACGTGATGGGCGCCAACATCGCCGGCTTCAAGAAGCTCGCCGACGCCATGCTGGCCCAGGGCATCGTGTAAGAAGACTTCTCTATCAGAGGTTTCAAGCGCAAACAAGGGCGCGGTCGCATTGTGGCCGCGCCCTTTCGCCTTCCACGCCCCTTCCGCTTCCGCACACGGCCTTCGCACGACTCGCTTTCCTCTAACGGTAATGAATCGGAAAATTTTTCATGAGATTTTACCGCAAAGGGCACTTGCCGTTGCCCGTTTGCATCTAACGGTAAGACTTGAAGAAGTTTGAGGCGATATTTTACCGTTTACAGACGCAAGTCAAGCTTGAGGGCAGTCTGATAAACCGAAACATGCCATATAGCACCATCTACGGTAAAATATAGCAATATTTTTGCAAATTCATTACCGTTTATGCAAGCATGCGGCGCGCCAGGAGTGCCGAACATCGCAAGCACGTGCGCAAGCGCGCCACCATCTCCGAGCACGCCTCTCCCAGCCGCCCTGATCACGCCATGCGTGCGCCCGCACCAGCCGCGCCGCCGACGCAAAGGAGGCCGTCCGCAGCCGCTCGGCACATGCGAACATGCGGATGAGGCCGTCGGCGCAGCCCGGCCCACGGGCTCCGCTCAGCGCTCGCCTTTCGAGGTGAGGTGCCAGCCGCCGCAATGCGGGCAGCGGTAGCAGTGCAGCCTCGGCGCGCCGTGCGCCGCGCAAGCGCGGGCGGCCTCCGCAGCGTCGTCCCGGCTGCCGTAGCAGTTCTTCGACAGGCACGCCTTCCGCACGAGCGCCTCCTCGCGCTCCTCGGCGCTGCGCTCCTTGCGAGCGCATTCGCGCTCGAAGACATCATCCATGCTTCCAAGGCCCGCCTTGAACGCCGCGGTCCGCTTCGCGTTCGCCGAAGGTTTCCTGCTCGCCATCGCGCGCCTCTCTTTCACCGATCCACCGAATCCGCGAGACCCAGTGTAGCACAACGCCGATTTCCGCTTCGTGCCGGCAAAAAGCGCCGAAAACGCACGAGGCCCCCGGCGCAGCCGTAGCGCCGGGGGCCTCGAAGCCGTTCGCGCGCCTCAAGCGCACGTTGTCGGCAGTCGGCCTAGAACAGCCCTTGCACCACGATGAACAGCGGCGCGAACGTCAGCGACACGATGGTCATGAGGTTGATGAGGATGTTCATGGACGGACCGGACGTGTCCTTGAACGGATCGCCCACGGTGTCGCCCACGACCGCGGC
>CBJMC01400__coassemble_1156_pt1 | contig 17806 bp, 6 predicted proteins | sample CBJMC01400__metabat2_low_PE_024 | metagenome-assembled genome bin CBJMC01400 | reverse complement strand
ACGCCGTGCGCTACCTGCCCGACGGCTCCACCGCCACAGAACGCGTCACGTTCACCCGCGCGGCGGCCGCAGCCGGAAACGCGGACGCGGACGGCGGCACGCCCCACACCGCGGGCGACCCCGACGCGGAAGCTGCATACGACGATGCGGATGCAAGCAGCCCTGCGGATGAAGGCACCCCTGACGCAGACAGCGGCAGCACGGGCGACCCCGGCGTGACCAACAGCGCCGAGGACGACCCCGATGCGGAAGCCGACGCCGCGAACAACCTCGGCGCGGCGGCCAACAGCGCCGCGGGCACCGCCGAGGTAACGCTCCACCACAACGAGGGTCTGCTCATCGAAGGGCTGGATTCCGACGCCGCGTTCACCGTCACCGAGATCGGCGCGGAAGCCCTCATCGCGGACGGCTACGCCATCTACTCCGGCAGCGACCAGAGCGGCAGCTTGCAGGAGGGGTACGTGCACGAGGGCACGCTCGCCTCCGAGGCCGCCGTGGGCGCGTACTTCGCGAACGCGAAGGACGCGTTCGGCAACCTCGCGATCACGAAGCAAGTCGCCGGCAACGCCGCGGAGGACGAGGCCGCGGCGGGCCGCACGTTCGCGTTCTCCATCGCCGCGCGCGACGGGCAGGGCGCGCCTTTGACGGGCACGTTCGAGGCCGCGCTCGAGGGCCCGGACGGCGCATCCTCCCCGCAAACCGTCGCGTTCGAAAACGGCATCGCGCGCGTGGAGCTGCCCGCCCCCGCCACGCTCACCATAAAGGGCCTGCCCGCGCAAACCACCTACACGGCAAGCGAGCAGAGCCTTACAGCCGAAGGGTACGACACGGAGGCCGTTGGCGCGGAAGGAACCGTCGCGGCCGACGAAACCGCCGTCGCCACCTTCACCAACCGCAAGGAGTACGCGCCCGCCGCCATCGAACTTGCGGGCACGGAGGTGCTGCGCGGCCGCAACGAGGCGGCCGGCGAGTTCGCGTTCCAGCTGTACGAGGCCGACGGCGCCACGCCCGTCCTCGATGCGGACGGCAATCCCATCACGGCCGTGAACCGCGCCGCGAGCGCGGGCGTGGCCACCGGCTTCACGCTGCGCGGGCTGCAGGTAAGCAAGCCGGGCACCTACACCTACGTGGTGCGGGAGCATGTGCCCGACGGCACCGAACCGCTGCCGGGCGTCACCTACGACGAGCGCGCTTTCGAGGTGACCGTCACCGTGGCGCAGGACGCGCGCGGGCAGCTGTCCATCTCGTCCATCGCGTACTGGGTGGACGGCCAATCCGCGCCCGGCATCGCGTTCGTGAACGAATACCGCACGTCATCGGGCACCTTCGCGCTCGTCGCGCACAAAAGCCTCGCGGGAGCGGCGCTCGAAGCCGGCGCGTTCACGTTCATCGCGCAGGAGATCGACCCCGCCACGGAGGCCCCCATCGGGCAGGAGATCGTCGCCCGCAACGCCGCGGACGGCACCGTCGCCTTCCCCGCCCTCAGCGCGAGCGTGCCGCTGGGCGGCGAGGTGCGGCGGTCGTTCATCGTGAGCGAGAGCATCCCCGAGAACGCCACGGCCGACACCGGCTTTTCCGCGGGCGGCGTGACCTACGACACCGGCCAGCACCGCGTGGACGTGGTGGGCACCGACGCGGACGGCACGGGCACGCTCGCGTTCGCGGTCAGCGAGGGGCCGACGTTCCAAAACAGCTACGACGACGAGGCCGCCGTGCTGTCCGGCCTCACCGTGCAGAAGGTCCTCACCGGGCGCGACTGGCAGGAGGACGACGCGTTCACGTTCGCGCTGCGCGGCGTGCGCGCCGTGGACGCGGAGGGCAAGCCCCTTGCGGCGGGCGCGCCGCTGCCGCCGTCCAGCACGGTTTCCATCAACGCGTTCGATGCGGCCGCGCAAAAGGCTGTCGCCGCGGGCAGCACCGTGGAGAAGGCGTTCGGCGACATCGCGTTCACCGAACCCGGCACCTACGAGTACAGCCTGTTCGAGCAGACCGCGGACACGGGCGGCAACGCGGCGAGCGGCATCGACTACTCGAGCGCGCTCTACACGCTCACGGTGGCCGTTGCCTCCGACGGGCAGGGACACCTCGTCGCCTCGCCCACGCTTACCGCCGTCACCGACGACGCGGGCGAGCCCGCCGAAGGCGTGGGTGGAAGCGGGCTGGCCGCGCGCTTCGGCAACGCCTACGCGGATTCCGCGTTCGCCTCCTTCGACGGCGCGGTGGACTACACCGACGAGAGCGGCACGCGGCCTTTGGAAAACGACCTGTTCACGTTCCGCATCGAAGCCGTGGGCGACAATGCCGACCGTGCGCCGCGGCCCAAGCTCTCGGAAGCGGGCAACGCGGGCGGGCTGTTCACGTTCGGGTCGGCCGAGATCGCGCACGACGACGATCTGGCGGGCCAGACGTTCGCCTACGAGGTACGGCAGAACATCCCCGAGGGCGCTCGCTACAGCGAGGACGGAGCCACAGCCACGCTTGACGGGATGACCTACGACGCGCGCGTGCAGACCATCATGGTGCATGTCGTACGGGAGGAGGATGCGAGCGGCGGGCACAGGATGGCCGCCATCGTGGAGTACCCGACCGGGGAGGACGCCCTTCAAAACCGCGTGGTGTTCCACAACAGCTACACGCAGCCCGACCCAGAGCCGGGCCCGGGGCCGGGTCCCGAGCCCACCCCCGAGCCGGAGCCCGAACCGCAACCGCCCGCCGATGGCGGGGCGGGAAACGGGGGCGACAACGCGTCCGGCAACGCAGGGGACGGGACGGGCGCGGGCAGCCCCCTCGCGCCCCTCGGCGACCCGGCCATCCAATGGACCGCCGCGCTTGCCGCGCTCGCCTTGGCGGCCCTCGGCGCCGTTGCGGCGGTCGCGCTTGCCGCCAAGATCGAGCGCACCGGCTCCCGCCGATGAGGTGCGGGCGCCATTCGCCAGATGGCGCTCGCACGCTCACAGGTAGTAGAGGAAGGAGCGCAGCTTCTCTTCCACGGACTGGTCCAAGGTGCCGTCGAAGGAGAGGCGCAGGACGGGAGCGCCGACGGGATCCTCCAGCAGTTTGAGGACGATGTCGGTGTTCTCGTACATCGATGCGGCGGTGATGATGCCGCTCACGCGCGGCGCCATCAGGCGCTCCTTCGCAGCCCGGTAGCGGCCGTTCGCACCGCGGTAGCTGCCGAGCGCCTTTTCGGCGGCCTCGCGCAGCGCGTCGATGCCCTCGCTGTACGGCGACGCGCTCCCAAGGAGGCGGTGGACTTCGCGCAGCTGCCGCTCGTAGGCGTCGAGGACCGCGAGTTTTTCCTCGTAGGGCGGCTCGGCGGGCTTTGCGGGGATGGGGGCAGGGGCAGAGGCAGAAAGGAGCGCGGCGCTTTCGGATGTTTCACGTGAAACCTCTTCGAACGCCGCATGCTCGCCAACCCCGGACGTCGCGCGCTCGCCAACCCCGGACGCCCCGCACGAAGCATCGCAGGAGCCGCGAGCGGCACAGTCGCAGGAGTCGAGCGACGGCATGTCCAGCACCGCTTTCGGCGACACCTGATCGAGGAAGAACTGCTTGCGCGAGCGCTCGCGCGCGTCCTCGTCCGCGGCGTCGCGCCAGAGGAACAGCAGGTACTCGGCCAGCGGCATCCGCAGCAAGCGAAAGCCCTCGCGCTCAAGGCGCTCCCACAAGCCGCCCGTCAGTTCGTCGCCGCACACGCACGGCCACTCGCCCACCACCGCGAGCGTGCGCGCCGCGGATGTTTCACGTGAAACATCCGCCCGCCGGCCCACGTCAACGGCCGCCTCGCGCACGCGCTTGGGCGTGAGGGATTCGGACAGCAGATCCCGCAGAAGGGAAGCGCGCTCTTCCTGCGGGGCGGCGAGGCAGACATCGCCCGCCAACAGCGCCGTGAACAGGCCGGCTGCATCGTTCACCGCCCACGGCAGCTTCTCCAGGCTGGGTGCCACGATGCGCACGTCGCGCCGCCCCGTGCGCTCCAAAATGCTGCGGATGACGCGGTCGTACTGCCCGTCCGCCTCTGCCCCCTCCGACGAGGGCAGCAGCAGCTGGGCAGCACCCGCCGCGGCATCGGACGCGGGGAAAGATGCGGCAGGATCGGTGGCAGCGAGGGACATGCCCAGCAGGGTTGCGAAGGTGTAGTATTCCTTCGTCGAAAGCTCTTTGCGGGCGGCGGCGAGGGATTCTTCGGTGGGGCGCAGCAGCCGCACGTCGAGGCCGCGTTCGCTCGCACGTTCGCCATGCGAGGTCGTGCCCGCACCGCACGCACCCGCATCAGCTTCGCTCGCGACCTGCGCTTCCGCGCCGTCTTTCTGCATGTTCCCGTCCGTGCCCTGCGCCTCCGCGTCGACGCGACGGGCGAGCCACGCGGCGGCCAACTCGCCGTAGGGGCCCACGGCGGGGAGGGCGCAAGGGCGGGCGGGGTCTACGGGAGTGCGGGCGTCGGCCACGGGGCGGGCGGCGAGAGGCAGGGCGCGCTCGTCGGGAGCCTCGTAGTGGTCGAGGGCGTTCAGGAACGCCTCGATGCGGGTGATGACGCCCACCTTCGAGTAATGCTCATCCATCTCGATGTGCAGATACGGCTTGTCGCCCATCTCCTCCGCGAACAGGTGGGACACCATCGTGTCCGGGCCGCAGCCGTGGTTGGTGAGGTACACCGCGAACAGGCGCGGGTCGCAGCGCACGAGCTTCGCGCCCGACAGCAGATGCTGCCCGAACGGCCAGTACATGCGCGGATGGTCGGCCGAGATGTCCAGATCGTGCGCGTGCAGGTGCGACACCGTGATTACCTTCTGCCCGCGGTCGATCAGCGCGTCGGCGATGTTCATGTTCAGCGCGGGATCGGCCGTGTTGTACTGCCGCGTGACCAGCACCAGCACGCGCTCGCCCGGCGCGAGCGAGCCCAGCAGCTCCTCGCCCAGCGCCTCGGTCTTGCGCGTGAACTCCTGCACCGCGAACCCGCCGGCCATCATGGCTCGCGCGCTTTCCTCGGGCGTGTGCCCCAGCTGCGCGCCCACGCCCAGCAGCGCCTCGGCCAGCGCCTCCTGCCCGAAGTCCATGTTCATAAGCGGGCTCACAAGCGTGACGCCGCGCTCCTCCAGCCGCAGCGCCCGCGCCACCATGCGCGGCGCCACCTGCATGTACGGGCACGCGTAGTTGTGCGCCACCTTCGAGCGCACGTGCCGGATGGTGTGCATCGACGGCATGAAGATGTAGTCCACGCCCCGCCGCGCCAGCTGCTCCATGTGCCCGTACACCAGCTTCACGGGGTAGCACACCTCGCCCTGCGCCTCTTGCTGCGCGAGCCGCACCGTGTCCTCGGTGCTGGCGTCGGTGAGCACCACGTTGTAGCCCAGCTGGCGGAAGAACGCGTTCGCCAGCGGAAACAGCTTGTGCAGCATGAGGCAGCGCGGGATGCCCACCGTCTTTTTCCCGGGGTCGATGGTCGGGTCGTACCCTTCGAGGTACAGCGCGGCGCTTTTGCGGAAGAACGCGCGGTTCGCGGCCACCTCCTCGCGGCTGACCGCGCGGCGCACTCGCGCGGGGCGCTCCAGCGAGAAACCGCGGAACGCCGTGCCCTCCGGCAGCCCGCCCGCATGCAACAGCTCGCGCGCCAGCAGCGCCGCGCCCACCGCGCCCGACACGGCGAACCACGGCGACACGGTGAGCGCCTCGCCGTAGAACTGCCGAAACGCCGCCACGATGGCCGGGTTGTACGCCACGCCACCCTGCAAAACCACGCGCCGCCCCACGGGCTTGCCGCCCACCACCTTGTTCAGGTAGTTGCGCACGATGGAAAGAGCCAGCCCCGCGGCGATGTCGGCACGCGATGCCCCCTTCGCCAGCGCGGCGTGGATAGCCGTCTCCACGAACACCGTGCAGCGCTCGCCCAGATCGACGGGCGTCTTTGCGGAAAGCGCCAGCGCGCCGTACTCGCCAAGCGGGATGCCGAGGCGCGCGGCCTGCTCCTCCACGAACGAGCCGGTGCCCGCCGCGCACACCTTGTTCATCTGGAAGTCGGCCACTTGCCCGTTCGCCAGCGCAATGTACTTGGAATCCTGCCCGCCGATCTCGAACACCGTGTCCGCCAGCGGGTCGGCCGCCACGGCGGCGCGCGCTTGCGCGGTGATCTCGTCGCGCACGGCATCGGCGCCGATCAGCTCCCCGATGAGCGTGCGGCCCGACCCCGTGACGCCCACAGCCGCCACGCGCACCTCGGCCCCGAGGCGCTCCCGCAGCGAGGCCAACCCCTCGCGCACCGCCTGTTGCGGGTTGCCGCGCGTGCGCAGGTACTGCGCGTCCAGCAGCCGGCCCTCTTCGTCCAGAAGCACGAGGTTGGTGGAGGTGGAGCCCACGTCCACGCCCAGAATGCAGGGGGTGAGGCCGTCCGCGTCCGCGGGCCACGGGCGCGGCAGCGCGCGGAAGCCCGGCCCCGAATCGAGCGGCGCGGATGGAAGCGCGTCGAGGCGCGGCAGGTCGCCCTGCGCCGCGGCCGCGCCCAGGGCCGTGCGCAAATCGTCGAGCAGCGCACCGCCGCCCGCCTCCCCGGCGCGGGCCGCGTCCCATGCGGCCGCAGCCGCGCCCGCGGCTTGCGCGAACAGGCACTCCTCGCGCGCCACCAGCTCGCCCTCGCCCAGCTTGAACACCTCGCGCACGGCGCGCACCACCCCGGCGTTCAGCAGCGCGCCGCCGGTGAGCAGCACGGGAGCGTCCACCGGAAGCCCGCGGACGATGGTGGCCTTGAAGCTCTTCACCACGGCGAAGCACAGCCCCAGCAGGATGTCCTCCACCGCCACGCCCTCCTGCTGGCGGTGGATGATGTCGGTTTTCGCGAACACCGAGCAGCGGCCCGACAGGCGCGGCACGCTTTGCGCGCGCCCCACCAGCGCCGAGTACTCCTCCAAGGGCAATCCCAGCCGCCCCATCTGGTCCTCGAAGAACGAGCCGGTGCCCGCCGCGCAGCCCTCGTTCATGGCGAACCGCGGCGGCGCGCCGTCGGCGAAGCCGGTCACGAAGAACGCGTTCTGCGCGCCGAGGCACACGATGGAGCGCGCCTCGGGGGCCAGCAGCGCCGCGCCGCGGGTGAGGGCGGGCACGTCCTCCAGCACGGGGGCCTCCGGGAAGCGCTCGCGCACCAGAGCCGCGCCGCCGCCCGTGAGCATGAAGCCGGCGCACCCCTCGGGCGGCAGCGCCGACGCCAGCGCGGCCATCCCCTCGCGCAAGCACGCCGCGACGTCGCCCTTGTGCGCCCGCCGCCACGTCCACGCCAGCTCGCCGCTCTCGGCGAGCGCCGCCAGCTTCACCGATGCCGCGCCCGCCTCTATGCCCACCGTGTACCTGTCCGTCACTTCGCTCCCTTGTCTCGTCTTGCTCCATCGCACGCCTACGCGCACGTCCGCACGCAACCTGCGGCCCGCGGCTCGCCCGCGCGCCCACGCGGCCCGCGGCTCGCTCACAACCCGTGGCCCGCCCGCAGTCCGCACACTCGCGCGGCTCGCAACCCGCGCGCCGTCCGCGCCCCGCCACGCGCTACTTTCCGGCATTGCGCTTGAACTCCGCGTACTCCTCCAGGAAGGCTTCCTTGTCCAAGTCCTTCAGCGCCACCACGTCGTCGAACGTCACCAACTCGGTGACGGGGTTGTCCACCGAGAACGGGAACCCCTTCGACACCAAAAAGTCCGCGAACAGCGGCTCCTCTTCCGCGATCTGCCTCATCTTCTTGCCCGAATCGATCATGTCGTACGTCCCTTCCGATGCGTTCTCCAATGCCTCGCGCCGCAGGATATGTACCGTGCGCCGCTCGATCTCCACAATGCCCTCGTCCTGCATCCGCTTTATCTCGCGCGACAGCGAGCTGCGGTTCGCCCCCAGAAACTCCGACAGCTCGATGCGGCCGAAGGGCAGTTCGAGGTAGCCCGTGGCGTCGGGGTCGAGGCTCAGCAGGTAGTCCGCTATGCGGCTGCGCAGCCTCTGCTTGCCCAGAATGCGCACCTTCATGTTCAGCATGAGCAGCTTGCCCGCCATGTCGCGCAGAAGGTTCGTGCTCATGCGCGCGATGTGGGGGTTCGTGTCACCCTGCAGGAACGCCGCCGCGCGGATGTGCAGGATCTCCGTGCCGGAGGCGGTGGCGCATATCTCGATGCCGCAGCGCTGCGACGAGAACGCCACCGCCTCGCCGAACACGCTGCCCGCCGCGAACTGCTGCACGATCTGCCGCCGACCGCCGTCGGGGATGACCGACTGGATGCCGCCCTTCAGTACGATGCCGAAGAAATCCATCTCGTCGCCCACGCGCCGCACGAGGTCGCCCCGCGCGTAGGTGCGGCAGTACGCGCCCAGCGCTTCGAGCACTTCCCCGTAGCGCTCGGGCGGGATGCCCTCGAACGCCATCGTGTCGGCCAGCACCTCGTACTTCTTCTCCATGCGCCACGCCTCCTTCCCCTACGCCGCGGACACGTCGGCAAGCGACACGCGCCGACCGCCCAAAAGCTCCGCGTCCGCATCGCCGTGCGTGGCCACCAAGAGCGTGCGGCCGCGGAGCTCGGCCAGCAGGAAGTCCACCACAGTTCGCTTGGTGGCGGCATCAAGGCCGGTGAAGGGCTCGTCCAGCACGATCATCTTGCTGGGGAACGCCACGGCCCGCGCCAGCGACACGCGCCGCCGCATGCCGCCGGAAAGCTGCATGGCCGGGCGATCCATGCAGTCGGCGGGGAGGATGCGCTCCAAAAGCCGCTGCACGTCGGCACGGCGGGTGGCCGGCGGCAGTACGAGCGCCACGTTCTCCACCGGGGTGAGCGTTTCGCACAGCCGATCCTCTTGGAACATCATCGACACCTCGCCCGCGCGCACGCCCGTGATGCTGCCGGATTCGGCGTCCTCCAAGCCTAAAAGCACGCGGAAGAGCGTCGTCTTGCCCGAGCCCGACGGCGCCATCAGGCAGGTCACGCCGCCGCCCGGCAAGCGGAACGTCACGTCGCGCAGCACCCGGTTGTCGCCGTAGGACTTGCACACGTGGTCGAACACCACGTCGTCGCACGCCGCGCCGGCCGCGCCATTGCCCGAGGCCGGCGCGCCCGCATCGGCCCCAGCGCCCGTCGCGCCTACGCCGCCGCCCGCGCCCGCCGCACCCGCATCGGCCCCGGCACCCGCGCCCGCATCGGCACCGGCGCCCGCGCCCGCGCGCCCAGCCGCAGCGCCCGCCATCTCACTCATCCCCACGTCCCTTCTTCCCTATCAACCCGCCCAGCGGACGGTTCGCCAGCTTCAGCACCTCCATGAACAGCTTCTCGAACACCGCCGACAGCACCATCACCACCACCGTCCACGCGAACAGATCCGGCGTGTCCAAAAACGTGCGCGCCGTGCTCATCTCCTTGCCGATGGACGGCTTCGGCGTGGCCAGCACCTCGGCCATGATGCCGCTCTTCCAGCTCATGCCCAGCGACAGCTTGGCGCTGCTCATCAGAAACGGCATGAACGCCGGCCGGTACACGTACAAAAACGTGCGCCAGCGCGACAGCCCGTACACGCGCGCCATCTCCAGCATCTGCCTGTCCACGCTCTCGAAGCCCGTCACCATGTTCGTGTAGATGATGGGCAGCACGATGAAGAACGCCAGAAACACCGTGAGCGCCTGATTGCCCACCCAGATGAGCAGCATGATGATGAACGACACCACGGGTATGGTGCGCAGAAGCGACATGATCGGGTCCACGAAGTCGCGCACGAGCCGCACGCGGCACGCCGCCAGCGCCACGAGGAAGCCCACGACAAACGACAGCAGAAAACCCAGCGTGATGCGCCCGAACGACGCGCCGCAGATCACCCAGAAGTCCAGCTGGACGACCTGCTCCGACAGCGCCTCCAGCGTGCGCAAGGGGCCCGCCAAAATGAGGCGGTTGTCGGCGATGCGGTCGGCGATCTCCCACACCACCAGACAAAACACTATGATGGCCGCCTTTTTGCAGAAGTTCTTGCGCCCCTGCTTGGCCTCGGCGGCCGCGCGGCGCTCGGCGGCGGCGCGCTCGTCGGCCAGCCGCCGCTCGGCCTCCTCGTCGTCCATGACGCCCTGCGCGTGCATCACGCGGATCACCTGCGACGCGGAAACGCCCAGCGACGTGAGCATGGAGAATATCTCCTGCGGCTGCACGCCCTTCGACAGCGCCATGCCCATCATGGCGCCCATCTGCGCGTCGGCCATGCCGTTTTGGCGGATCATCTGCGCGATCTGCGCCACGCGCTCCTCGGGCAGCCCGATCTTCTGCGCGATGGCCGCCATCTGCATCCGCGGCGCGTCGTCGGCCGCGGCGGCCCTTCCCTTATTTCCCTTATTCAGCAGCACTCGTGTGTTCCACCGCCTCCGCAAGACCCGCCTGCAGGTACGCCTCGTCCAGCGCGCCTACCGGAGGCAGGTAGTAGAAGTCGTCGCCCGGCAGTGCGCCGCCGATGGAGTCGGGGTTCGCCGTATATAGCTCGCTCAAGAAGCCCGAGAGCGCCGTGCGCATCTCCACGCCCGTCAGGTTCACCATCGAGATGTAGGGCATGGCGTCCAGCGCCACCTCGTTGTTCAGAAACGTCTCCAGCTCCTCCTGCAAAGCGGCGGCCTCCTGCATGTTCTCCAGCGTCCACGCCACCGACTGCCCCGCCATGTTCAGGTACTCCACCACGGCTTGCTCGTGCTCCTCCAGAAACGCCTTGTTCACGATGGTGGTGGTGGTCACGGCCTGCGAACCGGTGTCGGCGAAGGCCGCGTTCCACTCCACCGTTAGATCGACGGGGATGTACAACGGACTCACCAGCACCTTCGCCAACGACACGAACGGCTGCGGCAGGATGGCCACGCAGTCGGGGCTTTCCTGCATCATGTTCAGCACCTCCATCGGCGAGGATTTGAACTCCAAGTTGAACGCGTCCTCCATGCCCAGCTTCTTCAGCAGCGCCTCGATGGTGTACTCCGGCGTGCCGCTCTCGCCGTAGCTGTACACCGTGCGTCCGGCCAGGTCGGCCAGCGACTGCACGCTCTCGCCGTTCGTCATCACGTACAGCACACCCAGGTTGTTCACGCTCACCACCTGGTAGTCGTTCTTCAGCTCGTCGTTGTTGTACAGGATGGGGCCGATGTTCGACGGCAGCGTGCAGATGTCGAAGTCGCCTTGGTTGAACATGGCGGACAGGCCCACGTAGTCCACGCTGTTCACGGTGAAGGAGAAGCGGTTGAACGTCTTGTTCGCGTTCGCCGCCACGATGAACTGCGAAAGCCCCATGCTCGGCGGCCCCATGATCAGGCCCACGCGCACGTCGCACGCGTCGGGCGAGCCCTTCAGGTCGCGCTCCTCGGGCTGCGCGGTGAGCGCAGGCGCGCCCTCGCCGGAGGCCGCCCCGCCGCCGGATGCCCCGCCGCCCGCCGCGCCCTCGCCCGACGAGCAGCCCGCCAGCCCGCCCAGCGCCGCCGTCGCCGCCGCGCACGCCGCCACGCCCAAGAACGAGCGCCGCGTGAGCGCGACGCGTTTGCCCTGCATCGTTTCCATACGCTTCCCTTCCCGAAAGGTGGCCGAAAACCAGTTTGCTCATGCTAACAATTACCACACAGCCGCCCCCTCTTCTGTTGCAGAAGTCACATCGGGCTTACTTTCCACCCAAAACCCCGTTTCTCCCCCGCCCTGCCCCGCGCTCATCCAACCTTCAGCGCGATTCTCTTTATCGCTGAAAATCATTTTTGCGGGGTTTTCACCTCCTAAGGAAAGCCCACCTGCGGAAACGCTGGCTCCGAAGCGGGTTTCTCTTTATCATCTCTTTATCATCTCTTTATCACTTCTTTATCATCCATCCCGCCCAGCCGCCGACGCGAGCCCGCATTCGGCGAATTTCGAGCCGAGCTTGTTCCGGTCGGCCCCGATGCCGGGAGAACACAAGCCGCATCGACCCCGGCTCGACACGGACATCGCGCCGAACTGGCACGGATCGCGCCTTGTGCATAGATTCTCAGACCGTGGGGCGCGCAGGAAATCGCGACCTGGGGATACGCCTCGGCTCCCGGCTTCGCACGGCGAAAACGCGGGCGAAACCCATGCGCAAGACGCGATCTCTGCCAGTTCGGATCCGAGTTTGCGTCAAGTCGCCATCGGCGCGGGCCCGCGCTCGCCGGGACGGGTCGCGCGCGGCGGTTCAACCCGGCCCATGCTTGCGTCTCTTTATCATCCAGCCCGCCCGGCCGCTGACGCGAACCCCAACCCGAACCCAAGCTCCGAGCCGAAATGGCCGAAATGGCCGAAAACACCGGAACAAAATTCCTGAAAACTCCGGGTTGAAATCTCTGAAAATACCGGGTTATAATTCCTGAAAATACCCGAATTACCTGAACAGGATCGTACAATGACTTTAACGCCAAAAGGATACAAACCCCGGCTTATCGACAGTAAAATCAGACGGTTCCTTGACGCTTTCGGAGCGGTGAGCGTCGAAGGCGCGAAATGGTGCGGGAAAACGTGGGCGGCGCTCAACCAGTCGGAGAGCTGCTTTATGGTGGGCGACCCGCAAGGCAATTTCAGCAATCGGAACCTGGCGCAGATCAGCCCGCTTTCGGTGCTCGACGGAGCGCCCCCGCGCTTGGTGGACGAATGGCAGGAGGTCCCCTCGCTCTGGGATGCCGTTCGGGCGCAGGTCGACGCGCTGGGAAAGCCCGGCCTCTTCCTGCTCACAGGCTCTTCGGTTCCCAACAGGCACGGCGTCATGCACAGCGGCACGGGGCGCATAGCGCGCCTGCCCATGCGCCCCATGTCCCTCCTCGAATCAGGGGATTCATCAGGCGAGGTTTCCCTGTCGGGGATTTTGGACAACAGGATCGAGCCGAGGAGCACCGGCGAGGTTTCGCTCTCCGATCTGGTGTTCTTCATATTGCGCGGCGGGTGGCCCGCAAGCCTTTCGCCGAAACGCGAGGCCGCCGTGGAGCTTCCCAAAGCCTATATACGCTCGGTGCTTGAAGAGGATGTGTTCCGCATCGACGACGTGAAGCGGGATCCGCACAAGTTCCGCCTGCTCCTGCGGTCGCTCGCGCGCAACGAGAGCACCGTGGCAAGCGCGGCGACGCTCCGGCGGGACATAACGGAATACGACGGCGAGGCCTTGTCGGAGGACACTCTGGCCGATTACCTCAACGTCTTGCGGAAGATATACCTGATCGACGACCAGCCCGCTTTCAACCCGAACATGCGCTCCTCGGTGCGCGTGGGGAAAAGCGTCAAGCGGCATCTGGTCGACCCGTCTCTGGCGGCCGCCCTGCTGGGTGCCAACGAGAAGCGTCTCGCTTCCGATTTGAACACGCTCGGCTTCCTGTTCGAAGCGCTTTGCATCCGGGACCTGCGGATATACGGGGAACACCTCGGAGCCTCGCTTTTCCACTACCGGGATTCTTACGGCAGGGAACTTGACGCGGTTCTGGAATGCCCCGACGGAACGTGGGCGGCTTTCGAGATCAAGCTTGGCGCCCACCAGATAGACGCCGCCGCCGAAAGCCTGCTGGCGCTGAAAAAGGACATGGAGAAAGACCCGCACGCCATCCCGCCCACCGCCCTGTGCGTGGTGTGCGGCATGTCCTCCGCGGCCTACCAGCGCCCCGACGGCGTGCTGGTAACCCCCATCACCGCCCTCGGCGTATAACCGTCCCCGAAGAAAGCCCGCAAAACAATCCCCATTCTTGCAAATGAAAATTCCGCATTTCTATAAACGCGCTGACCAAACTCGCGAACATCAGAGATACGGGGCGAAAGGAAACTCGAACCCCGCAATGTCAACGAAATCGCCTTTTTTCGTTGACATCTTCCCGCGAATGCAAACGAAATTGACCTTTTCGTTTGCATTGAGACGCGAATATCAACGATTTACGCTTTGCGAACATTTGCCTAGAAAGAAGCCCCCGCGCCCATCCAACCTTCAGCGCGATTCTCTTTATCGCTGAAAATCATTTTTGCGGGGTTTTCACCTCCGGAGAAGAGCCCACCTGCGAAAACGATAGACTCGAAGCGGGTTTCTCTTTATCACTTCTTTATCATCCAGCCCGTCCAGCCGCCGACGCGAGCCCCAACCCGAACCCCCATCCTCGTCCAACTCCCCAAATAAAATCCGTCCAACTCGCTAATTCAAAACGGTCCAACTCGCTCAGTTAGCGCCTGGAACAGGAGTTATGAGGACGAAAAAAGGGGGAGGCCCCGAAGGGCCTCCCCCTTGGCGAGCCGAAGTCGGCTGGCCGTGCTTACCTCGCGGCCTTCTTGCCAACTCGCGGTCGCCTTGCCAGCTCGCGGCCGTCTTGCTAGCTCGCGATCTTCTTGCGGTTGCGGTAGGCCAGGGTTCCGGCCACGGCGCCGCCCGCCACGGCGGCCCCGCCCACGAAGCCCACGGCCACGGCCAGCGCCGGGTTCTGGGACAGCGCCTCCACGGCAGCCTCCGCGCCGTTCTTGGTCGTGCCCTTGCGCGACGAGCCGGATCCGCGCGTCGCGTTAGGCGAAGACGCCGAACCGTCCTCCAACGCCGACAAAGCCTCCGCTTCGGCCGCAGCCTCGTCGGCCACGCCGTCCATGCCGCTCAGCGCCGCCAGCGCCTCGGCGGGCAGGGTGCCGCCGCCGGAGTTCGGCACGCCGGTGAAGTTCATCTGGAACGTGGCATTCCACGTGAAGTCCCGCTGCCCGTTGAAGATGCCGCCCGCGATGGTCATCGCCAAGTCTCCGATGTGCACGCTGGCGCTGCAGCTCTTGGTCACCACGGTGTCGGAGCCCCGCAGCACGCCCAGATCCACGGTGATGCTGCTCAGGCCGCCGCCCGAGCTGCTGGAATCCACGATGTTCAGCCCGGAGATCGACTTCACCGACATGATGCGCGACTGGATGACGATGGGCACCGTCACCTGCGCGCGGCCCGAGGAATCCACCCGCAGCGTCGCGTTCTTCTGCACGGGATCCTTCGGCGGGAACGCGCTGTTCGTGATGTGCGGGTTCAGCGGCAGCCCCGTGGTGGCCTTGTCGAACCAGATGTTGGCCGACACCGTGTACGTGCCCGCCGCCAGCAGCCCGTCGTCGGTCACCGAAACCTGCCCGTTGGCCGCGCCGCCCGAGCCGGAGCCCGAGCCGGAACCCGAGCCGCCGCCCGAGCCCGAGCCGCCACCGGTGCTCCCGCCAGGGTTGTCGCCCCCGCCGGTGTTGCCGCCGGGATTGTCCCCGCCGCCGGTGTTGTCGCCCCCGTCGTTCGGATTCGTCGGGTCGAGGGCGGGAACCTCCGTGGAATCGCTCACCCTCTCCAAATCCGAGTAGTCGACCTCCAGCTTCAAGGCGGTGTCGCCGCTCGGCCTGATATCCGCGTCCAAAGGCGTCGCGTACAGATGGCTGCCGGTGAAGACGTAGGTCGCCACGCCCTCTTCCAAACCGTCGGTCAGCTCTGCCGACATCTTGTGAATGCGCCCGGGATAGCCGTCGTCGGCGCCCGCGCCGTCGGGAGCATACCTTCCCGTCGGATATTCGTCCAAGCTGTACGGCGTCGTCCACTCCACCTGCACGTTGCTCAGCTCTTCGCACACGCCCAAATCCTGCGTGGTGAACACGGGGTTCTTGATGGGCAGCACCAGCGTCCTCGTGCCGTCCTCGCCCACGACGAGCGTCGCGTTCATGCTCTTCGGCGAGGAGGGCACGCCGCCGCCCACTTCGGCCGGATCGTTTTCATCGTATTTCCCGAAAGGATTGTCCGGGCTGTTCGCATACACCGTCAACCCCGCGATCAGCGGGTTGTACTCTCCCGGCATGCTCAGATTCGCCGTGATGGCGTACGTGCCCGGCGTAAGCTTCTCGGCTTTCGTCACTTTCAGCAAACCGGGAAGGTAGGAGAACGAGTAATTGGCAGCGCTGCCGCCTTCGGGCACCAACTCGTACTCTCGCCCTTCCTCAATGCGCTCGGGCGCGGAAACCGTGGGAGCCACGTAATCCTTTGCGGTTTCAGCTGTCTCTCCGTTGACGAATCCGGAAACCAGGACTTCGAGCGCAGGTTTTCTGTTCTCGGGAATCTCTTCGCCCGCGTACGCAGCCGTCAGCTCGGCTTTCTCGATGGTGTACTGCAAGGGAACGGTTTCGCTTCCCCCGTCAGCCCACACGTATCCGTCCTTGGGTGTGGCCAGCACCGTATACGTTCCAGCGTCGACGGCAGAGGCCTCGCCCGTCAGATCGTATCCTTCGCCTTGCTCGACGCCGGTCTGCTCTTGCCCGTTGTAAACGAGATCGGACGCCGCAAGGGGTTTCTCGATAGGCTGGGGAGCCTCGTCGGCAACGACGATGTACCCGATGGGCGTTGTCTCGCTCTGCGGCCCGCCCGTGTTCCCCTCTGCCCCCGAAGCCGCATTGAACAGTGGGAGAACGGGGTTCTCAAAGCCCGTGCTCTCCTTGGTCAGGTAAACCAAAGCGCGATTCTGCTCAAAACTCGCATCGATCTTCTTGACGGAAGTGATGCCCGACCCCACCGTGCCGTAAGCGTAGTACACGACCGAGGAGCCGCTGCTTATCGGGACGGACATCCAAGCGGGGTTTCTCTCCGATAGAAAACTGTAGTTGTCTCCGAAGGGCGTTACGGGAGCGCCCATCATCAACTCGATAGACCATCCGGCGCTGTACATTCCCGATATCGCAGGGTTCTCGATGTCTTCGAGTTCGCCGATCAAATCCAAAGCAGACTGCGTCGCCGAGGAATCGGCGGCATCGGAGTAATAGTATGCGAAATAATCCTTGTACCAATCGAGGTACATGGCACCCTGATCTTCGGTTCCTCCCATGATGACGCCATCGAACTTGCCATCCGTCGCATATCCGAACGACACGCCCGTCGAGAGATCCGACGACACGTACGACCATGCCCATTCCTCGACGGATTGGCCGGCGTCCACGAGAACAAAGTACCCCAGCTTCGACACGTCGAACGACAGTGCGCCATCCTGGAAAGAGACGTCCAGATCGCCGAGAATCGCGCCGTCGAAAGAGAATGCTTTGGAACCGTCTGCCGAAGCGGGAATGCCCACCCGCACCTCCGCGCCGCCTTCAAAGGAAACGGCCTCCCCGTTCGCCACAAGTTGAACGGAATACAGGGCGAACGCTGGGCTCTCCCGGTATTTCTGAGCCAAGGAAGCCTTGACGCTCTCGTACGCAGAACCGCTTTCGATCTTTCCTACGGAAAGTTGGGCTGTCTCCAAAACGGGAATGAGATCAGATCCCTCTTCGGCGGCGACGCGAACGGACACCCCCGTCGATTCGTCGGTGAAAGTTTTCTCATAATCCCCTTCGATATGGCGAACCGCGTTTGCCAAGTCGACATCGACGTCAAGATCGTTGGAAAGCCTGCCGTTGTCCGGATCGCTCGTGCCCAGCGTGGTGGCGTACTCCTTGCAGTTTTCAAGCACGTAAACGCCGCTCAAGTCCTTCAGCTGCAAGGTCAACTGAGAAATGCGCGTGCTGATGCCCGCATTTGCAAGCCCTTGATTGTACTCCTCATCGCCGTCTTTCTGCTCGATCGGAGAGGTTTCGTAATCGAGGACCGTTATCGTCGAGCCGTCTCCAACCTGCTGAATCGTAAAGACCGGATTCACCAGATCGACCGTGAGCACGCACGAACCATCGGAGTCCACCACAAGCGTGGCGTTGTTGGTCTTGGGCATATTGGGGATGCCGCCGGCACCGCCGATGCTTTCGGGATTGAGGGGGTTGGTCGTGTATCCGCGCACTCCCGGAATGGGGGTCATCATGGACACGTTGGCGCTTACGGTGTACGTTCCCTCCGCAAGGCTTTC
>CBJMC01400__coassemble_1093_pt1 | contig 19335 bp, 14 predicted proteins | sample CBJMC01400__metabat2_low_PE_024 | metagenome-assembled genome bin CBJMC01400 | reverse complement strand
CGAAGATGGGCCTTCCGCTCTCCGTCGTGGCGCTGGCGCTCGTCCCCTTCGCCAGCCCCGAATGGGGCTTCGTGGTGTCGTTTCTGATCAAACTCGCATACGTGTGGTTCACCATCTTCGTGCTGCTGGTGCTTGCGAACATCGCGTATCGGTTCGAAGTGCCCACGCTCAGGCTGTTCGCCATCGCGCGCGCCCTCAGCGAAGCCGCCATCTTCGCAGGCGCCACCGTTCGTCGCACGTTGATCCAAGGCGGGTTGCTGGACGATCCCACGCTGCTCGTGGGCATGGCGCTGGGAGGCATCGCGCTCGTGCTGCTGTGCGCGCTCATATGGACGAGCGAGAAAGCCGTGAACGGCGACTGGGGCGCGTCGGGCATCCCCCTCGACGGACGACTGCACGTGCCGGGACCGCGCGAGCGGTTTATGGCGCGCTGCGACGACATCGCCGCTCGTCACGGCCTCACTGCGCGCGAGGCAGAGATCATGGCGCTCATCGCGCAACGCAAAAGCCGCGCCGAGATCGAGCAGCAGCTGTTCCTTTCGCAGAACACCGTCAAGACGCACGTGCGTCACCTGTACGCCAAATTGGGTACCACATCGAAAGCCGACGTCATCGCGCTGTTTGAAGAGTAACGCGGACGGGCGATTGCAAAAAGGAAGCGCAGCAAGGCCCTGTTGCGTTTGCGGAAATGCGACAGGCGCGAAAGCACGAGAATCGCAAAGAACGCAACCCGCAGAAACGGGAGACTGCGGCAGGGCTGGATTCGCGATGGGCGCAGCCGCAGAGGGCGGGCCGCGGCAGGACGGGGTCCCGCGACGGACGCGCCACAGAGGGGTGGCCCCGCGACGGACGCGCCGCAGAGGGCGGGCCCCGCGACGGACGCGCCGCAGAGGGCGGGCCCCGCGACGGACGCGCCGCGGCGAGCAGAGTTCACCACGAGGCCAGCCAGCCCGCGCCCACGTCCGCTTCCCCGCACCCCTGCGCATCCTTTTCGCAACCGGTAAGCATACCCCCTCGCGCTCCCGCACGAAAGCTTCGCACTGCGGCAAAGCCATGCTATGATGCCGCCCATGACGCGACTTTTCCGACACGCCCCTGCCCCTTTGTGGACTTACAAAGCGCTGCTGCTTGCGGCGGCGGCCATTTGGGGGCTGGGCACCGTCGTCATCAAGGCGACCGTCGACACGTTCCCGCCAGCATGGCTTGTGGGCGTGCGGTTCACGGCAGCGGGCATCATCTTGGGCATCGTCTTGTTGCCGCGCCTCAAACGCTCGCTCGACCTCGACCACCTGAGGAAAGGCACCGCATTGGGCGCGATGCTGTTCTTGTCGTACTGGTCGAACTCCACCGGGCTCACCGACACCACCGCCTCGAACAGCGCGTTTCTCACATCGCTGTACTGCGTCATCATCCCGTTTCTCGGCTGGGCGCTTCGCGGTCCTCGCCCGACCCGCTGCAACATCGCGGCGGCGCTGGCTTGCGTTGCGGGCGTGGGCTGCGTGTCGTTCGCGGGGGCATCGGGGTTCTCGCTGGGTTTCGGCGACCTCGTCACGCTGCTGTCGGCCCTGTTCCTGAGCTTCCACGTGCTCTACACCGCCAGATTCGCGCCCGGATGCGACATGGCGCTGCTCACCGTGGTGCAGTTTCTTGTGGCGGGAGTGCTCGGGTTCGCGTCGGGAGCGGCATTCGAGCCGGTGCCGAACTTCCTCGCGCTCGGCCCAGACACGTGGACAAGCCTTGGCTACCTGGCCGTTTTCGCCTCGTGCATCGCGCTGCTGCTGCAAAACATCGCGGTGGCGCACGTCAAGCCAGCACCCGCGTCGCTGTTCCTGGCCACTGAGTCGGTGTTTGGCGTGACGTTCTCCGTGGCGTTTTTGGGCGAGACGCTCAGCCCCCTCTTGCTTGCCGGATTCGCCCTCATCTTCGCCGGCATCGTCATAAGCGAGTATGTCCCGCTGCGCGCGGCAAGGCGTTCTGCGACGCACGACACAACGAATGCGGAGGAAGAAAGGAAGGGCGAAAGCCCTGACGGATGGCAAAGGGTGGCAAAGGGGCGGGGATAATGTCACATTCCCAAAAGACTTGCCACGCCCTGCCACTTTGCGGAATGTGACATTATCCCCGCCCCTTTGCCACCCTGCCTTTGGCGCCCTTCGAGCGCGCCGACTCCGAACCCGAGACTGGTCGCGCTCTGCAGAAAACGGCTCGCTTTCTGGCCACCAAACCGCGTTTTGGCACGCGGAAGGGCGCTTCGGGCGCTGTTGAGCAGAGCCGACCTGGGGTTTTCTTGCGGGCAAGGGCTCCCCTGAGCCGAAACGGGCCGGATTTCGTGCCAGAACGCGGTTTCGTGGCCAGAAAACGCACGTTTGCGCGCACGGCGCGCTCTCGCCGCCAGTCGCGTCCGCAAGACGGCGGCCCCAAGCGGCTCGCAAACCCGCAAGCGCCCCAAAAGCGCGGCGGCCACGCGAGAGGGCGCCCCTTTGGAGCGATTCGCCTCGATCGCTCACCTCTCGAAGAGGTCGGTGCCCTTCATGCGCTCGCGCAGGGTGTTGACGATCTGCTGGGCGTTTCCCAACTCCACCGCGCGCGGGCGCATGACGTAGCGATGCGCCGCGCCTTCCACGAGGAAGGAGGCGCGCACCTCGTCACGCAAAACGATGGCGTCCTCCGGGCACACGTCGCGACAGCTTCCGCACTTCACGCAATCGCTCGGGGCGTGGAGCACGCCGAACGTGCCGTCCTCCTCGTCGAACTTGCGGATGGCTCCCGTCGGACAAAACGTGGCGCACATGCGGCACGACGAGCAGCGCGTCCCGTCGATGACCACGCATCCCCACAGGCGGCTCGCCAGCGTGCCCGACGGGGCATCGCCGAGGCGGGCAAGGCTGTCGAGCAAGCGCTCGCGCCGGTCGGGAACGAAATGCGGCAGCGTGCCGTCCTCCATGACGCGCAGCCTGAAGTCCGGTGCGGGAGCGGGCGTTTGCGCAGACACGGAACCGGAAGCAGATTCGACTGCGAGCACCGATGCAGCATCGAAAGACGGCTCGGAAGCGGGCGCAGATACAGAAGGTGCCTCGACATCCAAGGATGGCGAAAAGAAGTCCGACCCTTCGCCCGACGCGCGCAACGGCTCGTTGCCGCAGTGCCGCGCGAAGCGCGCCTCCAGCGCCGCACGCGCATCCTCGGCATCGGCACCGTCGAACAAGGCGAAAGCGGGAACCTCCTGCTCGACGAGCACGCGCGCATCGCTTCGCCATGCACTCAACAGGTCGTTCGCGCTCTTAGCCACCATGCGCGCGACGTCCAGCCCGTGCCGCTGGTCGCACCGGTCGCATCGTCCGCACACCACGTGCACGCGCCGCACGCCCTCAGCCGCCAGCTCGCACGCAAGCGCCTCGTCGATACGACCCGCGCACACCACCGCCGCCGCACGGCTCTCGTCGAGCAGACCCTTGAGCGCCTGTCGCACCTGTTCGCACACAACGACCACCTCGCCGCCGCAACGTGCGGACAAGCACGACCGCGCAAGCTGCGCATCGCTGGGATTGCGCGCCTCAAGCGCGCAGGTGGGGCACACCGTGGCGCACGTGCCGCAGCCCACGCACTTCGACGCGTCCACTACAAGCCGGTCGTCGACGAGGGCAATGCACCCCGACGTGCACGCCTCGGCGCACTTCAGGCACGCCACGTTGCGGTTGCGCACCTTGGCGCAGCGCTCCTGGCGCACGCGGATCGCGACGCTGTCGACATCCACCAGCACGCCCACGATGCTGCGACTGCCAATGCGGCGCTGAGGTGCATCGGCGGGCAGGTGAGGCGAAGCTTGGGGAAGAGGAAGCTCCGCAGAGCCCGCAAGCCCCGCTGAATCCGAAAGCTGCGCCGATAGCGCAGATGGCAGATCGACCGCAGAAACCCCGTTCGCAGAACGCGCCGCGGGAGCCGCGCACAGGCCGACCGTCATCGCACCGACTCCTTCCCGCCGCCGTCCAGCCGAGCATCGCCCGTCGAAGCCGTCGACGCCATCGAAGCCGCCGCAGCCCCCTCCCCACCGCTCGCACTTGAAGATGCGCCCCGCACATCGCTTGCCGCCAGCGCCGTTGCAGCCGCAGCGCCACCGCACGCGCCAACGCCGGCCGCGCCCTCCGAAGCCGACGAGCCCGCGTCTGCGCCGCCCTCATCCGCGATCCACGCAACCGATGGTCCCGCGCTCGCACCAGCCGCGCCCGCGCCCCCGTCCGCGATCCGCACGGCCGACGGCCCCGCCCCCGCGCCCTTGCGCGCGAGGAACGGCATGCTCACGGCGCCCGAGGGGCACGCGTCCACGCACGCGCGGCAGCGCGTGCAATCGGCCAGCGAGTGCTCCCCGAGCTCCGGATGGCGCAGGTTGATGTCGGCCTCGCAGGCGACCGCGCACAGCGAGCAGGGGGTCCCCTTGGCCGTCTCCAGGCACTTGGCGTCGTCGATGACGGGCCTCCACGTGCGGCTGAACCGCGACGCGAGGTTCATGAGCCCCGCCAGGGGGCAGATCCGCGAGCACCACTTGCGCAAAAGCACGAGCTCGACGACCAGCATGGCCGGAATAAGCACCACCGACCACGTCATGTCTCCCGCCGCGAACAGCCGCCACAGCAAAAGCACCGTGGCGAACGAGAGCCCGATGGGGCACACCAGGCAGAACACCGGGAAGCCGAACACAGCGGCAGACAGCAGCGCGCCTCCTAAGACGTAGTGGCGCGAGTCGAGCTTCGCGCGCGCCTCCGCACGCGCCTCCCCGCAGCCCCCGCAGGATCCGCAGCCCCGGCCGCAGCCCAGCTCGGACTTCGCGGCGCCCTGGATCTCCTCGCGGCGCGCCCGCTCGAGCTCCCGGCGCCTCTTGGGCGAGCGGAAGAAGCCGCGCAGGCGCTCGAGCAGCGGCACCGGGCACGCCCAGCCGCAGAAGGCCCGCCCGACCAGGAGCACGAGCAGCGCCATGACCACCAGCGACACGACGGCGCGCGGCACGAGGGCCTTCGTCGCTATCATCGTGGTGAGCGCGCCCAGCGGGCACAGGGCCGCGATGGTGCCCCACCCGAAGCCCGACAGCGTCCCCAGCTGGACGCCGGCGATCAGCCCGATACACAGGACGATGAACACGACAGCGGCCACGACCACGCGAACCTTGCTTGCCTTCATGACCCGGCCCCCCTCACAGCGTTTCCAACGGACGGACGACGATGGCGCGCTCCGTCGCCCCGGAGGCGATGGAGCCCGTCGTCAGCGACACGCACACGCTCTCGCAGGCGCCGCAGCCGACGCACTTGTCGGCTATGACGCGCGGATGCGGATTCGCGCCCCCGTCGGACAGCTCGATGGCGTCGTATCCGGCGTTCACGCACGCGTCGTAGCAGTAGCGGCAGCCGGTGTCGCGAAACGCCAGGCACTGCTGCTCGTCGATCACGGCCAGCCCCAGGACGGTGCCCTCGGCCGTCGCCCCCTCGGGCAGCCTGAGCGCCTCGGTCGGGCACACCTCGACGCACAGGGGCACGCCCCCGTTCTCCCCGGTGCAGAAGTCGCACCACCCGGAGCTGAAATCCAAAGCCGGGGTGCGCATGCCCAGAAGGCCGTCCTCGATATGCGCGGGCACGACGACACGCCTCGGGCACGCCTCGTAGCACCGCTCGCAGCGGACGCACGCACTCACCAGGTGGGACTCGTCCTGCCCTCCCGGCGGGCGCACGAGCGGGTTGTGCCCCGCGTAGCGCAGCGCCCCCAGGCCGAGAAGCGCCGCCGTGCCGCCCGCGCCGATGAGCAGCGACCGGCGCGACACGCCCATCGGCTCCTTGGCGCGCTTGGCCTTAACCTTGCCGTCTCTTGCGGAAGGCGCGCCCGCATCGGCACCCGCGCCCTTGGACGGTCGTGCGGATTCGCGCTCCCCCGCAGCAGCGGATCGCGCGCTCGCAACCCTCTCGTCTTCGCTCATAGCTCGTCTCCTCTTCGCCATTCGCAACCCCGTGCCCGCCCTCGGCCGCAGCCGAACGGGGCCCATCAAAACGCATAAATGAAGGGGCTCGGGCCGCGCCGCGAAAAGCGAGGCCGCAAACCGAGGCCCCAGCCCCCTCCATCATGCGTTTTCAAACCATGCGCGCGACCGCCGCCCTTCCTGCGGACACACCGCAGAGGCAGAGGCCGCCGCCTCGCCGCCCGCCCTCTCCGCGTTCAACGCGAACCGGAAGGCGGGAGGCATGTCTTTCCGCAAAAGCGCAGGGAGGCTGCACGAACCTCGCGCTGCGCTGCGCCGCGCTATGCCAACAGCCGAAAGCGCCGACCAGAACGCTTCCAGCCACCAAACGCACGGCCTTGTCAAACCGCTCGAACAGACGGAACGCGAGCGGAAGGGCCGCCGCACGACCCGCACCCGCCACCCGCCGTCTGCCGCGGAGCGCGGGGCGCGCCGCACGACGCGCCCCGCCTCAACGCGCCTAGTACAGCGCGAACACGCTGATCGCCACCACGTAAAGGATGACGCGCCACACGATGCCGCCCACGGCGCAGCACGCAACGGCCACGCCCGCGTACCCCGCAAGCTTCGTGCCCGCCGCCTTCTGGCGCAGCGCGAGCCATGCCAGCGCCGCCGGCACGACCACACCCACCGCGATGGCACCCAGCCAGAACAGCACGGCCTGATCGCCCGCAATGATGCTGCCCACGATGCCGGCGCGGTCGACCATGGCCACGTCGGGCAGCGTCGGGTCGAAGTAGTACTGGATCTCGGCCGAATACAAACCCGCCGACCCGTTGATGATCAGCGCGTACGCCAGCACGACCACCAGCTGCAAGACACCGCCCGCAAGCGCCGCCTTCGTCACAAGGCCCGAAGCGTCGTCATCGCCAACCACTCCGGCGATGATCAGAGACGCCAACCCGCCCATGAACACGGCGTTCACCAGGTAGTACACGATGAGCAGCGGTGTGTCCCACGAGGGCAGCGCATGCATGAGGTAGCTGTCGCCCGTGAGGGCCGGCAGCCCCAGGCCCGCGACGATGGCCAGCACGCCGCACCATTTCGGTGCCATGCCGTCCTCGGAGCGGCGCATGAACAAAAAGTACAGCACCAGCACCACGAAGAACACGATGCAGCCGATGAATTCGAGCGTGATGCCGGACGTGATGTGCCCGAAGCCGTTGAAGATGCGCTCCCAGTGCTGCAGGTGCATGAACACGGCGATGCCGCCCACCGCCAGCGCCGCAAGCGACACGACAAGCGACGGAAGCTGCATCTTCTTGCCCTTGCCGAGCACGCACAGCAGACCCTGCACGCCCAGCACGCCGCCGGACACGCACAGGAAGAACGTGAAGAGGATCAGAGGCCATTCAGGATTCATAGCTTACTCCCTCCACTTCCGACCCTCGCGCATGAGGTACATGAGCTTGGGCTTGTTGCCTGCGTCCACGAGGTAGTGGATGTCGTTTTCGGTGTACGCCTCCACGTAGTCCTTCAGCTTCACGCGCGTCTGCGTCATCTCGTCGTACTGGCAACCCGGACTGTCGGGATGAGCCGGCCCCTCGAAGTTGTCCACGCCCTGGTCAAGGTCGCCGAAGAAGCGCGCACGGGCGCCGCACTGCGACACGCACTGGGGCAGCTCGCCCTGGGAGATGCGCTGCTCGCACAGCGTGCACTTCTCCACGACGCGCTCCTCCTTGTTGAGGTAGCGCACGCCATAGGGGCACGCCATGGCGCAGAACTGGCAGCCGATGCACTTGGACTTGTCCACCTGGATGGTGCCGTCCTCGCGGATGTGCGACGCCTCCGTGGGGCACACCTTCACGCACTCGGGGTTCTCGCAATGCTGGCACTGGACGGGAAGGAAGTACATCTCGACGTCGGGGAACTGGGCGCCATCCGTCTTGGGATGCGGCCCCACGCGCAACGTCTTGATCCAAAAGTCGCCCACCGGCACGCCGTTGACGGCCTTGCACGCGACAGTGCACGCCAGACATCCGGTGCAGCGGTTCAGATCCGTGATGATCGCATAGTTTGCCATTGACCAACCTCCTTCCTATTGATGGTTCTTGGAATACTGGCCCAGCTCTCCAACCTCGACCGAACCGCTGTTCAGCGTGCCGTTCGCAAACAGCTCGGGGCTTTGGATGGACGGCTGCAAGCCGGTGGCCTGCGGATTGTGGAACGTGATCTCCACCTTCGAGTCGGCCAGGCGCGGATCGTTGGACAGCCATTCCTTCAAACGCTCGTCGTTCGCGTTCGAGATGACGGGGTTGCCGTCGGGATCGCACGGCACCGGGTTGTTGAACGGGCTGTTCTCCTCGGTGGCCTTGTAAATGACCACCGGAAGGCCGCGCAGCTGGGAGGCGCCGCACACCCAGCACTGGGCGTACTTGTCCATGCAGCAGTTGATGTTGACCAGCTCGAAGCCATGGGAGGCGGTGTCGATCTCGGGGTACCACCAGGCGTGGTTCGCGTTGACCGTGCCCTCCTTGATGCCGTAGTACAGATCGGCCACCTCGCGGATGGCGCCCCACGGACTGCGGATCCACACCCAGTCGCCCTGCTCGATGCCCATGCGCGCCGCGTCGTTGGGGTTGATCTCCAAACGGGGGCTGGGCCACAGCTCGCGGCACCACGGCAGCTGACGGTGCTCGGAGTGGAAGTACACCGGCTGGCGCGCGCCCGTCGTCATGTTGAACGCGTGCTCGTCGCCGTATTCGGCAAGAGCCGCCTTGTAGTCTTCCAGCAAATGGTCGCCGCGGTAGTTCTCGTTGATGTAGGCGTCCGTCGTGGTGATCTGATCGGCCTGATCGGCATGGTAGTACTGCGGCGCCTGCACCTTGGAGTTCTTCGGCTCGAACCAGTGCGGGAACTTGTCGATGTCGGGAATGGCCCCGTCGTAGGCCGCGCGATCGGGACTGCACGTGGCGGCGAACGTCTCGGTGTTGTCGCCGATGTACGTCTCGGCGATGGTGGACCACACCTCCACCTTGGCGGTGGGGGTCATGAACCCGCACTTCTCGTCGATGGCCGCGTACAGGTTGTAGCCGCCCTGCTGGCGACGATAACCCATCTCCCACCGGCGGTACGTGCCCCAGCGCTCGGGATGCCACTTGCGGCAGTCGAACCAGCCTTCTTCCTGGAACTTCGCAGCGAACTCGGGGAAGTCCGGGCCGGCCACGTCGTTGATGGGCTCGGCCGGCTTCTCGGCGGCCGCGTAGTCGGGGAAGGCGGGGATGACCTGCTCGGGCTGGTTCTCCTTGTCCTTGAACTCCTCGATGCGCCACCAGTCGGTAGCGTCCTTGAGCACGCGGTACTCCTGCTGCTCGTAGGTGACGTCGCCGCCCATCTGCACGAAGTTGTTGTAGTCGAGGTTGTTCCAGCCGTCGTAGTTCAGGTCACGGTCGTTCCACAACACTGCCCGACGCTCGGCGGGGATGTCCGCGCGCGTGGGATGATCCTTGCCGGTGAGCGCCTTGGCCATGGCGAGATGCAGGCAGATGACGGCCACCGGGTCGTAGATGCAGTCGCCCATAGGCTCGGCCGCACGCTGGCCGGCACCGAAGATGCCGCCCGCGCCCTGCGACACGCGGCCCGTGTTCACCTCGAGCCAATGCAGGCACGGGATGACGATGTCGGCGCAACCGTTGTTCGGGCACGCCCACAGGTTGAAGTCCAGCCAGAAGTCCAGGCGCGTGAGCGCTTCCCACGCCTCGAGCAGGTTGGACTCGTTCATGAAGTCGCCGGACATGCACACGCCGCCGTGAATCTGGTAGGGCGTGTCGATCTCGTTGATGGAGTCCCAGATGGCAGCCGAATCGGCCCAGCGGTTCCAGTAGCGCAGAAGCGGGAAGCGCTCGGCAGAGATCTGCTTGGCATTGCTGTCGAACGACGTGGTCAGCCCCGGCCACGCGCGGCTTCCCTTGTAGTCGCCGCCCTTGCGCTCGGCTATCCAGCGCGCCTCCTCGTCGGAGGGAACGTGGTTGCCGTAGCGCTCGGCCAGAGGCGAGCCCTCGTCGATGAGGTACTGCACGAAGTTCTGGATGAGCGGGATCTGCTCCTCCACGGACAAATCGCGCGGGGTGTCGCCCAGCTCCATGGTGCCCACGCCCTCGCGGATGCCCCAGTCCTTGGGCTCATGGTCGGTCGTGAGCATGTTCGCGCGGCCGCAGCAGCCGTCGACCTCGGCCTTGGAGGAGCCGCGGTTGCCGGCGGGCTCGTCGGAGTTGCCGGTGATGCACGCGATCAGCTGCAGCGCGCGGCTGTTCTGCACCGCGTGGCCCGTCTGGTCGGGGGCCAGCTGATAGTGGATGCCGCCGTTTCCGTGCAGGGGGTTCAGGCGCGTGGTGTAGGTGCGCACGGCCTCCTCGATCTTGTCGGCCGGAACCTCGGTGACCTCCTCGCAGTACTCGAGCGTGTACTCGGACAGGCTGTCGCTGAACGCCTCCCACACGGTGCCCGCCGTGATGGTGCGCCCGTCGGCAAGCTTGATCTCCACGCCGCCGGGGAACAGCGCCGGGTTCTTGGGCAGACCGAGCGGGTTGGACTTCGCGCCGCCCTCGTTGCCCTCGTTCCAGTACGCGTCGTAGGCCGGATCGGCCGGATCGGCGAAGTGCGACGGGTCGGGCAGCCACGCGTCGGCGATGATGGGCTTGTAGGGATGCTCGATCCACGTGCCGGTGGTGGGGATCTTGTGCTTCTCGCCCTCCCACTGGCAGGCTTCGGCGTCCCAGTACGTGGGCTTGTTGTTGTTCTCGTCCCAGCAGATGAAGCGGCGGTAGCTGTACTGCGGATCGGCCGGCTCCCACCACTGGCTCACCCACTCGCGGTCGAGGTCGGCCTCGGTGAGGATGCGGCTCTCCATGTCGACGCCGCCGTTCATCTCCATGAACCAGCCCTTGGCCGTGCGACCGCCCTCTTCGGGGTTCCACAAGAAGGGGGCGTTCGTCCAGCGGCGCACGAACAAATCGTCGTAGGCCTCGTTGTCGATGATCCACTTGAGCCACGTGAGCGACAGGCACAGGTCGGTGCCCACGCGCAAGGGCAGCCACAGGTCGGCTTCCTTTCCCAGCGGGGTCATGCGCGGGTCGACGAGGATGTGCTTGTAGGCGCGCTGGCTGCAGTCCACCACGGTGCGGTTCGTGGAGTCGTAGTTGGAGTACTCGGCTGCGGTGCCCCACTGCACGTACACGAGCGGGCCCTGCTCAACCTCCATCCACGGCGAGCCGATCTCGTCGGTGAGGATGCCAGCGAAGTGGCGCGGACCCTTGCAGATCTCGTAGGCCAGATGCGCGTTCGGCGTGGGGAAGATGGACTTCAACGTGCCGTACGGAGGCTGCGCCCACACGCGCGAGGTGCCGCCCATGGCGAAGTTGGCCTCGCCGCCGTACTTCTCCACGATCTCGTTGAGCTTCGCACCCGCCTCGTCGAACGCCTCGGCCAAGGTGATGCGCACCCAGCCGGGATCGTCCTCTCCCTTGGGGTTCGTGCGCTTCATGCAGTAGCGCAGACGATCGGGGTGGTACAGGGCCAGCATGGACGATTGCGACTTCGCGCAGCAGTGGCCGCGGCTATGGGCGTTGGACTCGTCGCCTTCCACCTTGATGACCTTGTTGTCCTGCACGGTCACCCAAACGCCGCACTCCACTTTGCCGCACGCGCGGCAGCAGGAACGAATGCGCTTGATTTCTCCTGCGGATTCGTCTTCGCCTTCGGCCAGCGCGGTGGACGGCGTTGCAGCAAACCCCACCGTGCTCGCGGCACCGGCGACAGCGGCAGCCTTCAAGAAGCTGCGGCGCGTGAGCGTGAGTTTCGCCATATGCCCCTCCTCTCTTTCCTCTTCTCGATTCCTTCGTCTTGATTGAGGGCCGCCCCGCCGCAGCGCGCCGAGCAGCTGACGGCGCGCGCCGGATGGCCAGACGACGGTCGGCCCGATCGTTTCCGTATTGTAGGGAGAACGCAAAACCCCAAATCATAAGGGGTGGATGCTTCATTTCGCGCATATCATACCCAGCGGATTATTTCATGCGGAAAAGCGCGCTTATACTGAGGATGATGCCACCGCCGCACAACCCGCGAGCCCGCGACGCGCAGCGCGCGAGCTGCGGAGCGCGGAGCCGTGCGGCGAGTTGCGGCAGGATGCAAGCGAGCGACGCGCGACAGGCCGCAGGCCGCGGAGGGCGCGCAACGGGCGAGGCAGACTGCGAGCCGCGAGCGAACGGGCCGCAGCGAACGTGCAGCGGGTCGTGGCGAGCCGCGAGCGAACGAGCCGCAAGCCGCCGTCGCGGGCCGCCAAGAAGAGGGCATCGCCCCCGCTTCGCGTCCACCCTCGCAAGTTGGCAGTTCAGCGCTCGAAATGTTTCACGTGAAACATTTCATGATCGAAAAGATCATATAAAGGAGGAAACACCATGGCACTACCCCGTCCATCGCTCACGCTGGTGCTCGACATTGATGAGCGCCTCGACTCCGAGGCGCTTCGCCTGGAAATCGGCCGCTGCTACGCCCACGTCTGCCAAACCCTCGTGCGCACGCACCCCGCCGACACGGCGGCAGCCGCGAGCACGCACGCCGTCGGCAGCGAGAGCGGCAAGGCCCCTTCGACAGCCGAAACGGACATCGCCACCGACACGGCGAAAGGCCCCGGCGCACAAACGAATGCGAGCGCGCCGTGCAACATCGCGCGCTTCCTCGTGAAGATGGGAACGCGCCGCTACCTCGACCCGGAAGACGAGGGGGCGAACGAGCTGTGGAACGACGTCATCGAGCGCTGGATCGGCAACGAGCTGCGCAAGGTGGGCAACAACATGCGCATCTTCAACCGTCGTCAGCGCGAAGAGGGCCGCGACCCGCTCATGTTCGACTGGTACGAGCTCGACCTTCAAAACGGCCAGCTTTCCGTGCTGCTGCGCTGCGACAGCACGAGCGCCGTCGACCCCTCGGCCAACGCGACGATCACCGCACTGCGGGAAGCCTACGGCAACAACGCACTGGGCGAGAACGTGGAGCGCGTGCGCATGCCCGCCCCCGAGGAGTACGAGCGACAGCGCAAGATCGGGCTGGCGGCCAAAGCGCGGCGCGAGGCCGAAAAGGCGGCTCGCGCCCAGGCCGAGGCCGAACGCGCCCGAGCCGAAGCGGAAGCCGCCGAACGCGAGGCCGAAGAGGCGTTTCTGGAGTCTCCGGAGCTGATGGCGCACGCGGCGACGCCGGACGAAAGGCGGTCCGACACCGTCTCCGATGCCAGCGAAGCAGCCAACGCTCGAGACGCCCTCGACAAAGCCCCAACCGAAAGCGACGAGGGCGACGCCGAGGGTAGCACGGACGGCGGCGAGACAATCGAGGATCGCTACGCCCCGGAAGAGGCCGACTTCGCCTTGGACTATCGCCTGTGGCAGATCGAATACGCCGACGGAGGCGCGCGCCTGTTCGATTCGGCACGCGCGGCCTTCGTCGAATCCATCGAGCCCATCGATTCGGCCGAATCCGTCGCGCCCACCCGCCTCGACGGGCGTGCCGAAGAGGAGGTCGTCGCATGATAGACGTCATCGCATCCTTCGACGGGCGCATCGCAAAGGTGCACGGGCCGGCCCGCAGCGGCAAGACCGAGGCGCTCGCACGCCGCGCCGTGCATTTGCTGGATGAAGGGGTCGATCCGGCCTCCATCCTGGTGGAGGTCACGAACGGCTTTGCGGCGCAAGCGTTTCGCCGCCGCCTGGCGGCGCTTGCGGGCGAGCAGCGCGCGCAGGAGGCGGCCCGCATTCCCGTGCGCACGCCACTCGGCGCATGCACGGACGTACTCGATTCCCCCGCCGCACGCGCGGCGACCAGGCGCGTGCCGCGCGTGCTGATCGATGCCGAATACCTCTTTCTCGTAGAGGATATGAAGACGCTCGGAACCCCTCTGCGCAAGCTGCGCCGCATGTTGGAGCACTTCTACCGGCAGATGGAAGATCTCCGTCCCCGAAGCGAATGGTGCGTCGGCGGCGAAGAGCAAACGATTTTCGACTACCTCGTCCGCACGCTCGTCTCGCGCGGCGCCATGGTGCGCCACGAGGGGCCCGCGCTTGCGGTGGAATTCCTGAAAAGCGAGGCAGGTGCCGAAGCGCGGGCGGCGTACGACTACGTGCTGTGCGACGACTTCCAAAACCTCAGCCGCGCCCAGCAAACCTGCCTGTGCCTGCTGGCGGGCACGCAGCTCATCGTGGCGGGCAATCCCAACCAGACGGTCGAGGCGGCCTCTGATTATCCCAACCCTGCGGGGTTCGCCCAGTTCGACGCCGTTCGCCGCAATGTGCGAACCTTCACCCTGGAAGGGGCGTTCGCCCGGCCCGCCATCACGGCGTTCGTCGACGCGCTGTGCGATCAAGGCGACATGGACCCGACGCTCAAGGCCGCCCGCGCGCTTCTGCCGGCCAGCGACAACGAGCTTGAAGCGGTGAAGTGGACCTCCCCCGAGGACGAGCTGAACGGCCTGACCAAGTACCTCCGCTCGCTCGTGGATGCCGAAAGCGATCCGCGCGAGAGCCGTACCTGCGTGCTCGTGCCCGCCAAACGCTGGGCGGCGCTCGCGGCCCAACTGCTGCGCACGCGCGGATTCGAGGTGTCCACCGCCGGGGCGCTGGCGTCCATCGGCGGCGATCCGCGCGACAGCGCGCGGGCGCGGGCGCTCGTGGCGTACACGAAGCTCGCCTTGCTGGCCGATCCGCGCGACCTGACCGCTTGGCGCAGCTGGTGCGGCTTCGACAATCACCTCACCAACAGCGACGCCTGGGCGAACCTCGCCGCCTATGCAGACGAGCAGGGCATCTCGCTCTACGACGCGCTCGCCCGCACGGCAGTTGCGGTAGAAGGCGACGCTGCGGTGCGACATGCGGACGGCCCCGCAAGCCGCACTGCGGCCGAGAGCACCGGCGCGGGCGAAGAGCCGTTTCTCCGCGCGGGCGTTCTGGCGCGGCGCTGGCGCGAGGGGCAGGACTTCATCGCGAAGAACGCCGCGCGACGCGGATTCGCGCTCATGCGCGCGATCGGCGCGACCGACCTGCCCGAATTCGAGGCCGTCTCCTTCGCGCTCGTCGGCGACGAGGATGCGACCGCCCTCTACCGCCTGGCGCGCGCAAGCGCGACCGAACCCGTCTGGCCCGAAGGAGCGCACATCCTCCACGTGGCCACGTACGACGCCCTGTGCGGCACCGAGTACGACCGCGTGCTCGCCATGGCGGCGGTGGACGGGCTCGTCCCCTGCCGCGACGCCTTCGAGGTGATCAGCACGCAAGATGCGCGCGAACGCACGATGAACCGGGAGCGCAAACGCTTCGCCAACGCCGCGTCGAAAGCCCGCGACCACCTCGTGATCTCGTTTTTCAGCAAGGCGTCGCTCGAGCTTGCGGAGCGCTCGAAAATGCAGGTGACCCGCGTGCGATCCGAAAACGGCGAACGTATCGCGGTCGTGCGGCCCTCGAGCCTGCTGGCCGAGGCGGGCAACGCCGCGCCCACCACCAACGGCGGCCAGAACCTGCTGTCCGAACGCGGCCTGAACTAACGCGCCCGCAGCGCGGCCCTGCGCGACACGCGGGGCCGCGCGCCTTTCCGCAAAGCCCGGTCGCGCACACCTTCCCCCGCACACCTCGAAGAGGGCAGCGAAGCGCTCGCTTGATTAATGGGCTCCGACTACTCTTAGCGCTCTAAGAACGTTTTTCGTTGGCTGCGGCAATGGCGAATTGATTGAAGTAGCGCTCAAGCGAACGCGCATTCTCATCGAAAGCGTCCTCATCGAACAGCTTCCTGAACTCGCTCTGAGCTATCTGGACCTCGAAAAGCCGCGGCGAACGCGCGAAAGCAAGCTGCGCTTGCGTGGCGTCGAACAGGTCGTATGCGCGCATAAGCGCCATGTCCCGACGCTTTTCATTGCCCTTCCGATGAGCCTGGATCGATCGCCCGACTTCGGCCCCTATGTTTGCCATCTGCTCGCAAAAACCAAGCTGCGACCAGCGTTCCCTGTCCACGCGGTAACTAAGCATGAACGACCTTTCCAACGATACGGCGAATGCTCTCTCGAGCATCTTCGTCCTCGACATCCCGAGAGTTATTGCCTTGAGCCGGACGTATGTTGATCATGGAATCGAACTCGATGAAGTCTTCTTCTCCATAGCTGTCGGGGTAGAGATTGACGCCCCACAGATCCGACTGCGCTGAGCCCGTTTCGAGCAAGTACTGCTCCTCGTCATAATGAAGCTCGGCATCGACGACGACACGACCCAACCGAACGTCCACGACAGCTTTCACGAGAGCGCCGTACATGCGGGAGGCCATCTTCTCCAATTCCTCGACGCCAATCGATTCGACCTGTTCCAACGAAACCTCCCATTCGCCCGCTTTTAAGCGCAGACGCCTTGTCCCGCCTGTGCTTTCAGACGATATTCTATCAGGAAATCGACTTGACCTTCTATCGAAAGCCATGGCTTCGCATACCGCATCCGAACTCCCTAGGGCGCATAAAAGAGCCGGAGTTGCGCTTCTTCGAGAGGCTTTCCGGCTTTAGCTCGCACTAGTATACCGTATACTGCCGCCCACCGCGCGGCAGACGCCGCGCGGCAAGCCGAGGCCCTACCCGTCCAGCAGCTCGGACAGGACGGCCTCATCCTCTTCCACGTACCCCATTGTCAGCTGCGCCAGCCCTTGGTAGAACGTCGTGCGCGAGAACATGCGCATGTCGCCGGTCAGCATGGGCAGCCAGTTCAGCAGATGGTCGCGCGCGAACGTGCGCTGGGTGAGCACGTATTCGGCCGCGCTCTCCTCGTTGCCGTCACGCAGGGCGGCGGCGGTGCGCATGGCCATGCGCTGCATGAACTCAAGCTCCAACGCAACGTGGTCTTCGCCCTCGGTCCAATTCCCGCGCTTGAGGTTGTTCTCGCGCAACGTCTGGAGCACTTCGGCCCGCGCCTCCTGCATCATCAGGCGGCGCTCGGAGGTGTACACGCTCTCGTACGGATACGCCGCCGAGTACCCGTTCACGCCATGGCCGATGAACGTACGCACGTAGTCGATGGCCAGTTCGGTGACGCTGTCATCCCATGCGGTGCGCAGATAGTCGTACAGCAAATGGTAGCCCTCGTCCACTTTGGCATTGCCCGTCGACGTGGGAAACCGCATGGACTGAAGCTCGTCGAGCACCTCTTTGTCCACTTCCTTGCGGTAGAGCCGCGCGAGCATCCCGTAGGTGCGCGCCCGCAAGTCCATCAGCTCTGCCAGATCGACCGTCGCCTCGTCGGTCGTTTCCCCGCACGCGGCATGCGGCTCCCGCGCCGTCCTCGCCTCCACTCGAGCCGCCGCACGCGCCTCCGCGCAGGTCGCCGCCTGCGCTTCCGTCTGCATCTTGTCGGCCATCGGTCAGTCCTCCTTTCCCATCGCCTGAACGACGGGCAGCATCGAGCGGCCCAGGTCGGTCAGCCGCCACGCGCGATCCTTCCATTCAAGCGCATCGGTGCGCTCCAGCAGGTCGATGAAGTGCCCGCCGAAGCGCCGCGGGCTCTGCGCGACGGGAAACGCGTCAACCAGCGCGTCGATGTACGCCTTCGAGCGCGGCTCCGCGGCGACGGCCTCCATCACCGCGTGGTACACCTCCACGTACTTCGCGTCGCGCCCCAGCACCAGCTCGCGAAACGCCGCGCCCTGCGTCAGCGATTCGCGCACGGCCAACCCCGCAGCGGTCGCGCGCCACACCGGGTCGACGCGCTCTTTGATCTCAAGGTACTCCACACCCTCGGCCGCATCCTCGCACGCGTCGGCCACCTCGGGCATCTCCAGCTCAAGAGCGCCCGCGCGCTCCAGCATCCGGCACAGCGTGGTGGGCGCGTACACCGAGCGGTTGTCGCGCTGCAGCTCGTCCACGCGACGCGTCAACTCGCTGGTGGGGCATCCTTCGGCGCACCATCCGACGATCGACAGCAGCACCGCGCGCCGTCCCGGATTGTGGTCCAAAAGCGAGCGTATCGCGTTTTCGGCACCGCCCATGCGTTCGGGCGTGTAGACGCTTTCGCGGCGCATCTCGCTGGGCATGGTGCGCATGGTGGGATAGTCCACCGTGTCAAGCGGGTTGTCGTCGTCCATATCCTCCTGGTCGATGACCTCGTCGTCCACGGCCAACGGGTCGAAATCGTCGTCGAATCCGTCCCACATCTCATTCACGTCGTTCGCCATCCTGCCTCCTCGTCGCGCGCGATAACGCCACAGCGCGCCTCGCTCTTTGCTCCTCGCTCCGCATGCCGCGGGCACCGAATCGCGCGGTTCCTTCTCGCCTCTCGCCTTTCCTCCGAATGCTCGGATGCGCTCGCGCGGCGGGCGGGGAGGGAGGGGGGGGGGGGGATGCCCGCCGCGCAAGGCCTTCGTCGATTATAGGAACCGCGTGCGCGCAAGCATCATCCCGCAAGGCTGAAACTGGGGCCGATATCATACGCACCCTGTCTGACATGCGAAAACGCGAGCCCTGTCCCCTTTTGCCGCGCTTGACGGACCAGGAAGCAGCACCCTATAATCCAAGGCGCGTTGCGAAAAGCGGGGCTCCTGCAGAAAGGAACTCTTATGGCCAACGCAGCTCGCGGCAAGAGGATCCTTGTCGCAGCGGCCCTCGTGGGCGCATGCTCACTGGTCGCGGTTCCCGCCTACGGCTTCTACTACGTCCACAACGACGAGCTTGTGGCCACGGAGAGCAAAGGCGCGATCGAGATCGTGTGCACGCTGGACGAGACCGCATCGAACGGAGGCGTGAAGACCGGGGTCATCATGGTTCCCGAAGGCAGCACCGTCGGCGACTGCCTGAAGGAGGCCGTGGTTTCCAACGAGAACCAAAACGGACTGGAAGCCATCCACGACTACAGCGTCTCCAGCTTGGCGGACGATCTTTCCGACAAGCAGTACACGTGCACGGTGCACAAGGCCGCAAGCCAGGCACCGGGCACGCAAACCACGTACGACAGCGCGGGAACCGACGGCGAGGACACCGTCCTCGAGCGCTGGGACAGCGTGGTGATCACGGTGGCGTAGCCCGCCGCAGAGGGAAGGGGTCGGACGACCAGCCGGCCCCTTCCCTCCCCTTTCCTCCCCCGTCGCCTTTCGCGCTCCGCGCCGCTCCCTGCGCGGGCATCGCGCCTTGCGTCCATTCCGCACCGCCCTCCCCCTGCGCAAGCATTCCGTCCCGCGCCCGTTCCGCACTCCCGCTCCCCCGCTGCGCGGGCATCGCCCCCGCGCAGCGTCCCGCATCCCGGTTTCGCTTTCGCAAAGAAGCGCAGCCCATCATCCTCTGCGTATGATTTTTCAGCATCGCCCCTCGTCACGTCAGAAGGACGGGCCGTCGTCGC
>CBJMC01400__coassemble_899_pt1 | contig 24720 bp, 16 predicted proteins | sample CBJMC01400__metabat2_low_PE_024 | metagenome-assembled genome bin CBJMC01400 | reverse complement strand
CTGCCGTCCTTCAACGCTTGGTGAGGCATCTGGAGGCGATAGGATACAGGGTTCATAAGAAGATTCTCAATGCGGAAAACTACGGTGTCCCGCAGCGTCGGAATCGTATGTTTCTGGTGGGCGAGAGGGACGACATGGGATCGTCCTATCGGTTCCCTGAGCCTAAATGTGTGCGGCGTACCGTCCGAGATGCGATCTCCTTTTTGCCGGAGCCTCCTCTCGATGGCTCCCCCCATCCAGATCATCCTCTGCACCGTAGGGATCGTTTGTCGGAAAAAAACCTTGCGAGAATAAACGCCTTGAAAGAAGGTCAGGGTAGAGATTGCCTGCCGCAAGATCTTCTAGCCGATTGTCACAAGATATCAAGTTCCGTAATAGGTCATAGAAACGTCTATGGTCGAATGGCCTGGGATGACGTTGCTCCGACCATAACGGCCCGATTTGACAGCTTCACAAGGGGCCAGTTCGGTCATCCGGAACAGCCCCGAAGCATTACCCTTCAAGAAGGAGCGTTGTTGCAGACGTTTCCGATTGATTTCTCTTTCACGGGATCGAAGGTTGCGATAGCCAGGCAGATAGGTAATGCAGTGCCTCCGCGTCTTGCCGAGTTCATAGGGGCAAGTATCATCGATTGTTACGAGAAAGGGTTGGGAGATGGCGTCGTTCGAAAAGATAGTAAGAGGCTATCTTAAGCAGCTTCAGTCGGAATGGAACGACGCCAACATGGACGGAGAGCACACGGCAGAGCTCTCCTTTCATCCGTGTCTTGACAGTTTTTTCAAAAAGCTTGCCGACGAGCTCGCAGGAGAAAGGGATACCTGCGTAGTGTTCGAGCCGCGTAACCAGGCGCGCATGGGTAGACCCGATTGGCGCGTCCATGACAGGGAAACGTTTGGCGTTTATGGTTATATTGAAGCGAAAGGACTTTCACTCGAACCTTTTGATATGACTTCATATAAAGGGCAGTTTGACAGGTATCTCTCGCTGGGTCATCGACTTGCTATTACTGACGGCATCGACTTTGTCTACGCATTCGAACAAGGTTGCGAACCGCAATGTGTTTCCGTTGTAGATAAGGGGCTTCTGAAGTTTTCCAACTGGTCTGATCTTGAGGTAAATCCGAAATTCGAATTTGTTATGCGCAGGTTTTTCTCGGAGCCGGTTCCTCGTTACTGCGATGAGGAATCGCTTGTGGAGCAGGTTGCATTGCGCACAAGATACTTTGCAGATATCGTAACTCAATTTGCTTCCGTTCCGCTTGACGAAGCCGTAGACGATGCAGAGCGGGACGCAATCATCTTGCTGGATGATTTGAAATCATTTGTATACGAGCATGGCGATCTCAGAATGAGAACGGCGAAAGTTTTCGCCGATTTTGTGGCGCAGACGGTCATGTTCACCCTCTTGTATGCCCATAGGATGGTGTGTTCGGAGAGAGATTCTGCAAACGACAAACATGCAAAGATTAGAAATTTCCTAGTTTTCAAAAGAGGCGAGTGCCGTCCGTTGTCGCCGTTTCTCATGGTTATGAACCGCATCGGAGCCTATGGAGATAAGAATTTTATCATGACCTGGGCTGATGAGTGCATCCGGTTCCTTTCTTATGTCCATATGACAGACGAGCAAAAGAGGCAGCCTGATTATCATGGGCTTTTCGAGCATTTTCTGTCGAAGTTTGATCCGGACTCCCGCTTCGACTACGGTGCCTTCTACACGCCTCGCGAGTTGGCTTCGTGCGTCGTTCGTTTGGCGAATGAAATTGCCGACGATGAGTTCGACGGCGCAAGCATATTCGATGATGGAAACGCTCTGATCGATCCTTGTTGTGGGACGGGTTCGTTTTTGGAGCAGCTTCGCGAATGCGATGATGGGCATGGGAGGTATCTGCTTTGCGGCATCGAAGTGCTGCCTGCCCCTTATATGCTTGCGACTTATAGGATGGCGATGCTTGACGGGGATTCCGGGAGGGCATCTCCGTATTGGGTTATTTTGTTGGCTAATACGCTGATTGATCGGGCATTTAATACTGTTGAGGAAGCCTGTACCGTAGAGGGTGTCGAATTGTCGCATGTGAATGAGGTTTCTTCCAGGCCAATCACCCTCGTAGTCGGAAACCCTCCGTCTTCGGATTCGTTTCGAAAGGGACGGCAGGAGGGTTTTTCTTTCATGGACGAGCTTCTTGAAGACTTTCGGCCTCCAAAAAAGGCTCGTCATGGGCGGCAAAATATTCAAAAACAGATTAGCAATCCCTTTGTTCAGTTTCTAAGATGGGCGTGTTTCAAGTTGGAATCGAATTCGGGACCTTCGATGCTTGCGTATGTGGTTCCCAACTCCTTCCTCGAAAACGATTCTTATCGCTATGCGAGAAAATACATCGTTGAGCATTTCGATTTGCTCTGGGTGCTTTCGGTTGATGCGGATGCGAGGGCTGGAATCCGTTCGGATAGTGTGTTCAACACGCAGCAGGGAAGGGCGGTGATGATAGCCGTTCGGAAATGCGATGAAGCGTCAAAGATACATACGTATCGTTATCTCGATTTGTCTGGAAAGAGCAGAGACGAAAAAATCGAATACTTCGAAAAGGATGCATGCGATTTGTTGGGTTCGTTTGTCGAATATCCGTTAAATCTTTCAGATTGCTCCTTCGTTCCACTGTTGCCATTCGATCAAGAGGCTTATGCACGATATTGGCCAGTAAGCGGAGATGCCGGTCAAGAAGCCATTTTTAAATCTTATTGTTCGGGGATCAAATTGGCTCCCTCGAGCTTATTCACGCATGCGAAAAAATCCATGCTAAAACGTCGTTGCAGGGAGATTTTGAGCGAAGGCATGCCTGCGGCTAAGAAATGGTTAGGTCGTCAAGACAAGTTTCCTCGAGAGGATGAGATTCGCGAGTTCGCCGAAGCTTTGGCTCCGCTTTTGAAGCAAGGTAAATTCGATGCTGTATTCAATCAGAATACATTCGAGTATGCTTTCAGGCCGTTCGTCACGATGAAGGCTTTTTTGTGGGAGGATCTGCTTAAGAGGTTCTCCCATGTTGGTGGAGGAGGAACGCGTCGGCGCCCTGAACTCATGAAGGCGTATTCTGGAAGCGAGACGCTGGGGTTTGCGCTCTCGCATTCTCCCAAGGATCAAAAGGGCGAGTTGAGGCAGTTTGCCTCATTTTGCTGGCATCGTCCGGACAATGATTTATGCAGGCGCGGAAATTCGTTTCTTTATTTGAACCAATATCCTGTGGGAAAGCGCGGAGACGGCAAGCTGGAGAGCAATGCTAACGAACGGCTTTGCGCGGCGGTGTCCTCTTTGCTGGGCGTCGGCCAGGGCGAGGCATCGACGGCTATCGTGTTTTATACGTATGCCATCCTGTGTTCGCAGGTTTATCTTGATGAATTTGAAGGTGCGCTTTACACGGTCAATCGCGCTGATATGCGTCCGCGTATTCCGATTGCGAATGACTCTGCTGTATTCAGAAGCCTTTCAGATATAGGACGGCGTTTGGCAATGCTCGAGAAAAGCAGCTATCGACCAAGCAATGTCATCGGTTTCGACTATGACAAACTTTGTGCTTGTGTTCCGAAGGATTTCAAGCTTCATTGGGCGAAGGGATTGCAGCCGTTCGATGAGGGGAATGAAACAGTGTCTCTTTCGGGCATCGATGGGGAAGTCGTAACTGTTCCATGTCCGATCGAAGTGCAGCATGTTGTCATTGCCGGATACGAAGTGGTCAAGAATGCATGGATCAAGTTCAATTCATACGAATTCACGCATTGCTCGTTTACCAAGGATGATATGAGGTCATTCTTGGATCTTTTGAACAAGCTTTTTGAATATGTTCGGCTTGTGCGGGAGTCTGACGAAATAGTGCGTCAGCTGCTGAGGCCTGGTTTTTCACTCATTTTGCCAAATGCAAACGACCGGTGAGGAAGGCGCCCCCTCCCCACCGCTTTTTCGATGAAGAGATTTTGAGCCCATGGCCCTTATTGCTTCTGCCTACGCTCCCAAACCTGTTGCGACGGCGGCGAGCGCCACGAGGACGCCGACGACGGACTCGCCGCCGAGAAGGCCGCTCGACACGACGAGGCCGGTCTCGGCCTGTGCCTTCTCGCGCGCGGCACGCTCTTCGGGAGCGAGCTTGGCGCGGCGGCGCTTGCACACGGCGTCGTAGGCCACCTTCGCCAATGCTCCCAAGAACGCGGTGAGCGACATGTAGAAGGGCAGGTAGATGCCGAGCCCCAGCATCATGGCGGGAAAGCCCGCCAGGTAGAGCGCGAAGCCCGCCGCCAGCCCCAGGGCGAACGCGGGCACCGACGGGATGCCGGACACCATCGTGGCCACGACGGAGGCCTGCGCGGACACGAACGACGCCTGCGGCCCGAACGCCTCGGGACCGTAGGCGCCCACGAGCACGGTCATGACGGTCACGGACACGAGCGCGCCCACGACGGCGCCGATGGCCTGGCCGATCCACTGGGCCTTCGGCGACGTGCCCAGCACGTGGCCGGCGTGGAAGTCGTTCATCACGTCGCCGGCGAGGCCGCATGCTACGGCCACGATGCCGGCTACGAAGAACAGCTGCACCTGCGGCACGTCGGACACCGCGGCCACGGCCAAAAGCACGATGAGGCCGAAGATCTCCATGGGGTCGATGCCCGTTTGGCCCACACTCTGCGCGCTCATGGCCGTTGCGACGAACGCGAGCAACACCACGATGACGGAGGGCACCGGCCCGAGGTTCAGACCGAAGCACGCGACGAGCGCCACGGCGGCCACGGCGCAGGCCGCGAGGCCGGCCGAGACGCGCAGCCTGCGCCGTGGCGCGCCCGCATCCGCGTCGGCGTTCGCGCTCATGCCGCCTCTGCGGGCCGTCCGGGCGCCCCTCAGCGTCCGCGCGGCCTTGGGCAGGATGTTCTTGCAGATCACACCCACGCCGGCACCCATCATGACGCCCATGCCGAGGCTCGAGGCGATGCCCTGCGCGCTCGCGACGTCCCAAAGTCCGGCTGCCGAGCCGCCTACGACGATGCCGAAGTTCGCGAGCAGCGCGCCGGCGAACCACACGGCCACGGCACCGGTTCCTACGAGGAATCCGACGGCCAGGAGCATGGGGGAGTTGTAGATGCCGAACGAGACGCCCGGAATGGCGACGTTGCCGAAGAACATCGCGGGGACGACGCCCGCCCCGTCGCGCAGCGCCGTGTAGACGCCCGCGAGGCCCATTGCGCCGAACAGCTTCGCGCCCGTGCTGCCGCCCGCATCGCCCGCGATGAGCGTCTGCGCGGCGGCCTCGCCGATGGGGTACTCCAACTCGGCGTCCTCGATGAAGTGGCGGCGCAGAAGCGCGGTGCACACAAGGCCGAGGACGACGCCCGACAGCGCCACGAGCAGCATCTCCAGCCAGCCGGCCTCGTCGGCGTGCCCGAGCATCCAGGCACCGGGGATGGTGAAGGCGAGCCCTCCGGCCACCATGGCGCCCGCGCTCATGACGGTGTGCGTGACGTTCGCCTCGTTGAGGCTCGCCTTGCCGTGGCCGAGCGCCTTGAGGAAGAACAGCGAGATGATGGCCGCGAACACGATGGGCCAGGGGAGCGCCCCCATCTTGAGGGCGGTGTACACCGACGCGGCGGTGATGATGGCGCAGCCGACGCAGCCTATGAGGATGCCGCGCAGCGTCAGCTGCCCTTTGACAGAGTCCATGTCCTTCTCCTTTGCGTATATCCGCTTCCCCTCGCATCGGGAAGTCGGGTTACCAACGGGACGGGTACAGTATAATCGAGCGAAAAGGTCGAAGACATCGTTAATTCCTCGCGATTGTGGGTCTGGACGCGCAGGTTCGCCGCGCGAGGGGGAAGGCGGGGAGCATGGCGAGGCGAGGTTCGCTTGAGAAGGGCGCGGCGCAGGCGGTGCTGGCGGTCGACGTGGGGAACACGACGACGAGCCTGGGGATCGTCGAGGACGGCGCGCTTTTCGCCACGTGGTCGCTCACGACCCCCGAGCGCATGACGGCCGACGAGGCGCGCGTGGCGGCGCTGTCGTTTCTGGCCGCGACGGACGGCGCGCCTGAAGTGGGCGACGCCATCGTGGCCTCGGTGGTGCCTGGCCTGACCGACGCGTGGGTGTCTGCCGCGAACGCGCTCTGCGGCAGACGGCCGCTCGTGGTGGGGCCGGGGCTCAAGACGGGCGTGCGCATGCGCTACAACGATCCGGGGGAGCTCGGGGCCGACCGCGTGGCCGACCTCGCCGCCGCGAAGGCCGCCTACGAGCCGCCGTTCATCGTGGTGGATCTTGGCACGACGACGAACTTCGAGGTGGTGGACGCCGACGGGGTGTTCGTGGGCGGCATCATCGCGCCGGGGCTCGCGCTCGCGGCCCGCGCGCTCGCGGGCGCGGCGGCGCAGCTTGCGGCGGTGGAACTGCGTGCGCCCGCGTCCGTCATCGGAAAGAGCACGCGCGAGGCGGTGCAGGCAGGCGTGGTGATGGGCGAGGTGGCCCGCATCGACGGCCTCATCGACATGGTGTGGCGCGAGCTGGGCTGCAAGACGCTCGTCGTGGCCACCGGTGCCGGCGCGCAGACTATGCGCGCCCTCTCCGCGCGCATCGACGCAGCCGACGAGCACCTCACGCTGCGCGGGCTGGGCGCGCTCCACGCGCTCAACCGGCGCTAGGCCGGGAGGGGGCGGAGCCCTTCGCTAGCGAGGGGATCGCGCGCGGTGCGCGGCCACGACATTCGCGCTCCCCGCGCGGTCGTGCGCCGTTGCGCCCTGCCGTCTATACGCATGCGATCGGCGGCCTTCGCGCTCCCCGCGCGCGTTCGCGCGAGCCCGCGGAATCCGTCGCGCGTTTCTCGGCGCTCGTGGGTTACAATAGACGGGTTTTCGTTTCGGAGAAGGGATCGCAATGGAGAAGGGAAATGTGAAGGCCCTCCTGCCCATCGGGGTGTTCCTCGTGTGCTATCTGGGGCTGGGGCTGCTGTTCGAATACGGGCTGGGCATCGCCATGGGGTTCTCGACCGTGCCGGTCGTGGTGGTGTTTCTGCTCGCGCTGCTGGTGGCGTGCCTCCAGAACCGCGCGCTTCCCTTCGACGACAAGCTGGCGATCATGGGGCGGGGCATCGGCGACAAGACCATCGTCACGATGATCCTCATCTTCATGGCGGCCGGCGTGTTCGTGGGCACCGTGGGCCGCGACAGCGCCGAGAGCGTCGCCTACCTCATGCTGTCCGTCATCCCCGCCCAGTTCTCCGTGCTCGTGCTGTTCGTGGTGAGCTGCTTCGTGTCGCTGTCGATGGGAACGTCGGTGGGCACCATCACGCTCATCACGCCCATCGCTGTGGCCGTGTCGGCCGCCTCGGGCTTCGACATGCCGCTGTGCATCGCCAGCGTGATGGGTGGCGCGATGTTCGGCGACAACCTGTCGTTCATCTCCGACACCACCATCGCGGCCTGCCAGGGCCAGGGTTGCCAGATGAAGGACAAGTTCCGCGAAAACTTCAAGATCGCGCTGCCGGCGGCGCTCTTCACGCTCGTGATCATCCTCGCGCTGTCGCTCGGCTCCGACATCAGCGGCACCGTGCAGCATGACTACGACCTCGTCCAGCTCGTCCCGTACCTCATCGTGCTCGTGGGCGGCATCGTGGGCGTGAACGTGTTCGTCGTGCTTTTGCTGGGCATCGCGTCGGGCTCGCTCATCATGGTGGCCACCGGGGCCACGGCGCCGGTCGATCTGCTGGCGAACATGGGTTCGGGTGCGGCCGGCATGTTCGAGACGACGATGGTGGCGGTGCTCGTGAGCGCCATCTGCGCGCTCATCCGCGAGCACGGCGGCTTCACCGCGCTTCTGAACGGCATCAAGAGCCTGTTCAAAAGCAAGAAGGGCGGGCAGCTCGGCATGGGCTTGCTCGTGGGGGCGATGGACATCTCCACGGCGAACAACACGGTGGCCATCGTGATGGCGAACCCCATCGCCGCCGACATGGCGAAAACCTACGGCATCACGCCGCGCAAGACGGCTTCGATCCTCGACACGTTCTCGTGCGTGTTCCAGGGCGTCATCCCCTACGGCGCGCAGATGCTCGTGGCCATCTCGGCAGCCTCCGAGCTGGGCTACGCGGTGTCGGCGTTCCAGATCATCCCGCTTCTGTTCTATCCGTTCTTGCTGCTTTTGAGCTCGCTTGCGTTCATCTTCCTCGTGCCGGAGAAAAAGGAGAAGGAGCGCGCTTAGCGGTTTTGGGGGAGGCGTTGCTGGGAAGATCCCGCGTTCGTCGGTCGGGGTCTTCGCGGTGCGGCTCGAAAGACGCGTTGTCCGGTCGATCCCTTTCCCGCGCGCCGCGCCGAAAGGAAAGCGCCCTTCTCTCCGACATGCGGTCGATCGTCTCGCCCTAGGTTGAAGGGGAGGCGATCGGTTGCCTTGGCATCGGTTCGTTTCCGCCTTGCGAAGGGCGGAATTCCGTGCCGGTGCCGATGTGGGTTTTTTGCGCCGGGTAACGCGCCGTTCGACTTCGATGCCGTGCAGAGGATTAGCCTCGGTTTACAAAGCGGTGCGAATCACGTATCCTTCTTCACGTTCATATGGATGGCACCGCGCCGCCTGTCTGTCGCAAGGGCGCCGGGCGGTGCTTGAAGCGAAAGCCCGCCCTCGCGCGGCGCTTCGGCGCTTTCGCCCTTGCGTGATCGGCTGCGAAGGCGCGCCTGGCGTCTGCGCTTTCGGTTGGGCACTGGACGCGCCTTCGCAGCCGCCATGACGGAAAGGAAGTCAAACGTGTTCAGCATGCGTCTTCTGCGCATGGTGCCCGCCGCGCGCGGGCCCATCGTGGCCAACGTGGCGCTGCAGTGGGTCGCGCTCGCGGCCAACGTGGCGCTCATGATTTTGTTCGGCCTGTTCGTGCAGGCGTGGTTCGAAGGCGTGCTCGACGTGGGCCCGTGGCTTTGGGGCCTGGGGTGCGCGGCGGCGGCCGCCATCGCGGTGCGCATGGCGTGCTTGGCGGGCGCGCAGCGTTGCGGGCTGGCCGCGGCGCAGGCCGCCAAGCGCGCGGTGCGCCAGGAGGTGTACGACAAGCTCGTGCGCCTCGGGCCCTCCTACGCCGAGCGGGTGCCCACTGCCGAGGCCGTGCAGGTGAGCGTGGAGGGCTGCGAGCAGCTGGAGAGCTACTTCGGCCAGTACGTCCCGCAGCTGTTCTACGCGGTTTTGGCCCCCCTCACGCTGTTCGCGTGCCTCGCGCCCTTGTGCCTGCCCGCGGCGGCGGCCCTCTTGGCGTGCGTGCCGCTCATCCCCTTGTCCATCGTGGCGGTGCAGAAGATCGCCAAGCGCGTCATGCGCACCTACTGGGGCGCCTACACCGACTTGGGCGGCGCGTTCCTCGAGAACCTGCAGGGTTTGACCACGCTCAAGATCTACCAGGCCGACGGGGAGCGCCATGCGCGCATGAACGAGGAGGCCGAGACGTTTCGCCGTGCGACGATGCGGCTTCTGCGCATGCAGCTGAACTCGGTCACGGTCATGGACCTGTTCGCGTTCGGCGGCGCGGCGGTGGGAATCATCGTGGCGCTCGTTCAGTTCGCGGACGGCCAGGTGCCCCTGTTCGCGGCCTTCGCCGTGGTGTTCCTGTCGTCGGAGTTCTTCATCCCGCTGCGCACGCTCGGGTCGTTCTTCCATACGGCCATGAACGGCATGGCCGCCGCCGACAAGATGTTTTCCATCCTGGACGCGCCCGAGCCCGAGCGCGGATCGCGCGCGATCGACCCGCAGGGCGCGGGCGTGTCGTTGCGCGGGGTGGGCTATTCCTACGACGGCGAGCGGCAGGTGCTCGCGGACGTGGACTTCGAGGCGCCGGCGAGATCGTTCACGGGCATCGTGGGCGAGAGCGGCTCGGGCAAGTCCACGCTGGCGGGCGTGCTGTGCGGGCGCAACGCGGGCTTCACCGGACAGGTGGAGCTGGGCGGCGTGCCCCTTTTGGAGGCGTCGCGCGCCTCGGTGGCGCGCACGGTGTGCGTCGTGCCGTTCGCCAGCTACCTGTTCAAAGGTACGGTGCGGTCGAACCTGCTTCTGGCCGATCCGCAGGCGGGAGACGACGAGCTGTGGGCGGCGCTCGCGCGTTGCCGGGCGGACGGGTTCGTGCGCGCTTCGGGCGGTTTGGACATGCCCGTCGCCGAGCAGGGGTCGAACCTCTCGGGAGGGCAGCGGCAGCGCCTGGCGCTTGCCCGTGCGCTTCTGCACGACGCGCCGGTGTACGTGTTCGACGAGGCCACGTCCAACGTGGACGCGGAGAGCGAGCGCGCCATCATGGAGGTCGTCCGCGAGCTTGCGCGCGAAAAGACCGTCATCGTGATCACCCACCGGCTGGCCGCCGTGGCCGAGGCCGACCGCATCTACGTGATGGCCGACGGGCGCGTGGCCGAGTCGGGCTCGTGCGAGGAGCTGCTGGCGCGCAAGGGCGCGTTCGCGCGGCTGTGGGGCCAGCAGGCGGACCTCGAGCGCTTCGCGGCTGCGGTCGGCGCCGACGAGCCGTCGCGCGCGGCCGAGGAGGCGTGCGACGAGCGCGCCGCGCAGGACGGCCGGCCGGACGGAGCGCAAGGCCGGGACGCGTCCGCAGAGCGCCCGCGGCGCTCGCACGTGTCGGTGATGCTGCGGCTCGTGGGCCTCGTGAAGCCGCTCCTTCCGTGGATGGTGCTCGCGGCCGCGCTCGGCGTGCTCGGCTTTCTGGCCGCCATCTTCCTCACGGTGCTCGCGGCCTACGCGCTGGCCGACGCGGCGGGGCTTCCGCAGGGCATCGGGCTCGCCGCGGCGTGCGCGCTCGTGGCAGCGTGCGGTGTCGTGCGCGGCCCCTTGCGCTACGGCGAGCAGCTGTGCAACCACTATCTGGCCTTCAAGCAGCTCGCGCTCGTGCGCGACAAGGTGTTCGCGTCGCTGCGGCGGCTGGCGCCGGCCAAGCTCGAGGGTCGCGACAAGGGCGACCTCGTCTCCCTCGTCACCTCCGACATCGAGCTTTTGGAGGTGTTCTACGCCCACACGCTCTCGCCGGCCGTCATCGCGCTCGTGGTGTCGCTCGGCATGGCGGCGTTCATCGCGACGCTCTCGCCGGTGCTCGGGGCGCTCGCGCTCACGTCGTACGTGCTCGTGGGCGTGGTGGCGCCGTTCCTCTCGTCGCTGGCGGCGGGAAGCGGCGGGCGCGAGGTGCGCGAGGGCTTGGGCGCGATGAACTCGTTCGTGCTCGACAGCCTGCGCGGCCTGCGCGAGACGCTGCAGTTCGGGCGCGCCGACGACCGGGCGCGCGAGCTTTCGCGGCGCGCCGGGGAATTGGAGCACGACGAGGCGCGCCTCAAGGGCCGCGCCTCGGTGGCCATGGCGGGCGTGAACGCGCTCGTTTTGGCACTCGACGCGACGATGGTGCTCGCGGCCGGCGCGCTCGTGGCGAAAGGGCAGCTGTCGCCTGGTGCGGCCATCGTGGCGGCCTCGGCGCTCATGTCCTCGTTCGGTCCGGTCATCGCCGTGGCGAACCTGGGTTCGACGCTGCAGCAGACGCTGGCGTCGGGCGCGCGCGTGCTCGATCTGCTCGACGAGCATCCCCAGACCAAAGACGTGTCGGACGGCGTGGACGTGGGGGCGTTCACGGGCGCGGGCGCAAGCGGCGTGGACTTCTCCTACGACGGGCGCCCGGTGCTCGACGACGTGAACCTGCGCATCGAACCGGGGAGCATCGTGCAGCTCGCCGGGCGCAGCGGGTCGGGCAAATCGACTCTGTGCAAGCTGCTCATGCGCTTCTGGGACGCCACGCGCGGCGTGGTGGAGGTGTCGGGCACCGACGTGCGGCAGGTGAACACGGCCAGCCTGCGCCGGACCGAGGGCTACATGACCCAGGAGACGCACCTGTTCGCGGGCACCGTCCGGGAGAACCTGCTCATCGCGAAGCCCGATGCGACGGAGGCCGAGCTGGCGGACGCCTGCGCGAAGGCGTCGCTCTCGGGCCTGATCGAGCGGCTTCCCAAAGGGCTCGACACCGAGGTGGGCGAGCTGGGCGAGACGCTTTCGGGCGGGGAGCGCCAGCGCATCGGCCTCGCGCGCGTGTTTTTGCACGACGCGCCGTTCGTGCTGCTCGACGAGCCGACTTCGAACCTCGACAGCCTGAACGAGGCGGCCGTTTTGCGGGCGCTCTCCGAAGGCCGCGGCGGCAAGACCGTCGTGCTCGTGAGCCATCGCGTCTCCACGGCCGCCATCGCCGACGTCTCTTACACCGTGGAGCGCGGCCGGCTGTCGTAGGCGGCCGGCCCGTCGGCGACGGCGCGCGTCAAAGGCCGCGTGCGGGCTTGCCGTCCCAGCCGCCTTCGGCGAGCGTGCGGCCGTCGAGGGCCTTGAGCGCGAAGCGGCCGTGCTCGTAGACGGCGTAGCTCGCCGAGCCGTCTTTGGGGATGGAGGCGCTTCCGGGGTTGACGAACAGCACGCCGTCGCGCTCCTCAAGCGTCTTCACGTGCGTGTGGCCGGAGAGGAAGGCGCTTTTCGGCGGCAGGGCCGGCGGGTCGTCGGGGGCCTTCCCCGGCAGGTGGCCGTGCGTGAGGTAGAGCATGTGCCCGTCGGCTTCGACGAGGGCGTAGTCGGCCAGGCAGGGGAAGTCGAGCACCATCTGGTCGACTTCGGCGTCGCAGTTGCCGCGCACGGCCACCACGCGTGCGGACCATCCGTTGAGGACGGCGAGCGCTTCTTTGGGCGCGTAGCCCTCGGGCAGGTCGTTGCGCGGCCCGTGGTAGAGCAGATCCCCCAGAAGGACGATGCGGTCGGGCGATTCGGCTTCCGCGCGCGCGTCGAGCGCGCGCACGGCGGGTGCCGCGCCGTGCAGGTCGGAGGCTATCAGAAGCTTCATGGGCGTCCTTTCCTCGTTCTCGTTGGTTTCGCGCCTTCGGATGGGGACGCGACTTTGCCGCGCCTTTCCGTCGGGGGCGTCTGCGGGCTTTCGCCGTCGCGCCGCTCGGCGTGGGGAGGGGTTTGGGCCCGGCGGGGGTGGAGGGTCGTTTTCGCCTCGCGCATCCTGCGGTCATCCCAGATCGGCGCAGTAGCCGCGCTCGATGGGGCGGCGGGAGTCATCGGGGAAGAGGTGCGCGTAGAGCGCGGTGAAGTAGCGGTCGGTCATCGAGGCTATGTAGTCCACCACGATCTGGTTCGGCTCGGTGCGCAGGTACTCGTCGCGGTCGATGGAGCTTGACTTCGCGGCCAGGTAGTCCACGTGGTGGCGTACCGCGGGCGAGCTCTCGTCGCCGGCCTTCAGGTCGGCGAGCAGCCGTTCGTAGAGGCGCTCGAACATCTCCTCCACCACGTTACCTGCGTCTTGAGAGAGGCCCTCCCGCCCGTAGATCAGCTCGTAGTTCTGCGCCTTGGCGCGCTTGAGGTCGGCGAACATGGCCTCGCTCAAGGCGATGCGGTCGCGCCCGTAGCTGTTGTTCACGATGTCCACCGTGAGGTTGTGGATGATCTGGGCGTTCCCTTTCCCCATGACGGAGGTCTCGAACGCGTCGAAGGAGGGCAGCACGCCCATGTCCACGGCGTCCTGCCGGTCCTTGCCGAGGTAGGCGATCATGTCGCTCACGCGCACCACGCAGCCCTCCAGCGTGGAGGGGCGCAGGCGCTTGATGGCGCGCTCGTCGGCGTTGCACGCATCCACCAGCGCGTCGAGCGCCGCGAAATCGTGCGTGTCGCCCATGCGCAGCACCTGGCAGGCGAACTCGCCGTTATGGCACAGCACGCCGTCGAGCGTTTGCAGGCTGATGTTGCGGCGGTAGAGCTGGTCGAGCACGCGCACGGAGTGCACGTTGTGGTTGAAGTAGCGCCCGGTGCGCGCGTGGTAGCACTTGCTGAGGAACCGCTCGCCCGCATGCCCGAACGGCGTGTGGCCTACGTCGTGGCCGAGCGCGATGGCCTCTATGAGCTCGCAGTTCAGCCCTAGAAGCGTTCCGATGCCGCGCGCCACGCGGCTCACCAGCTGCACGTGCAACCCTCGGCGGCAGATGTCGTCGTTCTCCACGAAGCTGAACACCTGGGTTTTGCCGGCGTAGCGGTTGTAGGCCGGCACGTTCAGTATCTTCTCGATGTCGCGCGCGAACGCGGGGCGCGTGAGCGTGGCGCGGTCGTGGGCCTTGTCCTCGCGGCGCGCCACGTCCTCGTCGGGAAACGCGTGCGGGTTGCGCCGCCCCGCCGCGCGGTCGGCGCGGATGGCGGCCTCGGTATCGGGGTCGAGCGCAAGGTAGGGGATGCGGGCGTGCTCCATGGCGAGTCCTCTGCTCGTGCGCGCGCCGTCCGGCGGCGCGCATCGGTTCGTTCGAGGACATTGTAGCGCATGGGATATCATCGTACTAATGTTTCACGTGAAACATTAGGATGCAAGCTCGGGCGGGCTTGCTTTCGGAGCGGTGGAGGTCGCAAAACGAAATCAAAACATGCGTTCGTTCATGATATCATAGCGACATGCGATCGGCAGCTAATCCGGATCGGAAGGAGCTGGCAATGAAGTACTTGTATTCGAAGGTCGATGGGGTCACGTTGACGTATGGCCGTATTCGCCGACGCGGCGGCATCGACGAGATTCCGGTGTACTTCGAGCGCGAGAGCCAAAACGGGGATTTCGATTTCGCCGAAGGTGTCGCGCCTCAGTGCGTGTTCCATCGTTCCAAGGGCTTCTCCGAACTTGAGTTGAGCGAGCTTTCACGCTACCTGCAAGCGAACCTGCTCTTGCTGTTCGAGGATGCCTACGAGAAGCGCGATGCGTCATGATGATGTCGCCGAACGTGCTGCGCTATCGCAATTTCTCGATCGGTTTCTTTTCGGACGAAGGAAGCGAGCCTATTCATGTTCACGTATGGGTCGGTTCGGATCGGTCGGTGTCGTCGAAATTCTGGATCAAGAAAGACGGCGTCGAACTTGCCCATAACAAAGCGCGCATTGCCGATCGCGACCTTTCGAAGATCGAGAAGTATCTCGTGCTCAACCGCCAGATGATCATTGCGCGCTGGTACGAGTATTTTGAGATGTGATCAGGAAAGTTTGAAAATGAAGATCGAAGAAGCTTTGTTGAGCGAATTTGAATCGTTGGCCAAGCATATTGAGCAAGGTGGCGGAGTCTTAGGCGTTTCGACAGGGTTCAAGGACATCGATGGCTTGATCCACGGTTTTCGAGGCGGCGACCTCGTTGTTCTGGCTTCGCGTCCGGGCGTGGGCAAAACGTCTTTAGCCCTCAACATTGCAATGAACGCTGCGAAACAGGGTTCTTCCGTTGCATTTGTATCACTTGAAATGCCTGCTGATCAAATTATGCAGCGTATAATGTGCGCCGAAGCGCGCGTGAGCCTGTCGCATCTACGTGCTGGCTGTATACAAGATTCTGACTGGGGTGTTATCGTCGAAGCGGCGCGCGTGCTGTCGGATTTGGATTTCTCTGTGGAGGATGCTCCGGTAATGACGGTGGAGCGTATTCGCAACGCAGTGGCAGATACGCTTGAGAAGAAGAATCCGCTCATTGTGATTGACTCCTTGCAGCTCATCATGCCCGATGAGGACGATCTTGCCTACAAGAACCGCACTGTGGAAGTTGATAGGCTCGTGCGGGGACTCAAGCTTTTCGCTCGTGAATGCGACGTTCCTCTCCTTGTAACGGCGAGTTTGTCTCGTGCATCCGTCAATCGAAATTGTGGCAGTCGCCCTTTGCTTACCGATTTGCGGGAATCGGGCGCTATCGAGCAAACCGCCGACGTTGTCATGTTTGTTGATCGAAGCATGGACGAGATCGAGGCCGAGTGCGAAGATCGCCCCGATCTGGGATTGGCCGAGATCATCGTGGCGAAGCACCGCAACGGCCCCACGTGCGACATACCGTTATGTTTCAACGCGGAATGTCTACGCTTCATGGATTTCATCGGCGATTCTCGCATAGGCTGTTACCTCTAAAAGCAAAGAGGTGCCTTTCGGTTTTCCCTGAAAGGCACCTGCGTATTTTCAGTACCGATACAGCGCGGCCATGCCGGAGCCGCCGGGGATCTTCTCCGGGTCGAGTTCGAACACCTCGGCGTCTTGGGCCAGCGCGGCGCGGGCGAGGGCGTCGACGAGCTCGGGCCCTTCGAAGCGCTCGTGCGGCCCGCGCTCGATCAGGCTCACCTCGCCGGTCTCGGCGTCGAAGACGCCCGGCACGTCCGCGTCCTCGGCGACGAACAGGGCGCGCACGCGGCGTTCGGCGAGCGAGAGGCCGATGGCCGAAAGGTCGCAGACGCCCCGTCCGTGAGCCGCCGCGTCGCCGAACCCGGCGAGCAGGCGGTCGGCCCGCCGCGCGCGCTCGCGCTCGATCACGCCTTTCGCCTCGTCTAAAAGCTCGCGCGCAGACAGGCCGCCGACGTCTTTTTCGATGCCCTCGTCGAGCAGGTGCGGGATCGTGGAGATGCGGCGGAAGGAGGTTTGGTGCTCGGGCAGGGCCACGAGGATCACGGGAACCTCCGTTTCCCTCGCAAGGCGTTCGGACACGGCTTCGTTCACGGAGCGGAAGAACTTCTCGGCCTCCTCGTTCCTCACGTCGTTGCGCGATTTGTGGCCGTGGTAGGGCGGCAGGTGGTTCTCGAGGGACGGGTAGTCGAGGGCACCCGGCCGCCCGTCGTAGACGTCGGGGAACTCCTCGCTGTACGTGCCGGGCACGTCCGCGGGCAGCTTCACGCGCTCGAGCGAGCCGAAGCTGCCGCGGATGAGCGCGAAACGGTCGGCGCTGAGGCCCAGCAGGAGGTAGCGCGAGCCGAACCCGAGCTCCTTCAGAAGCGGGCGCACGAGAAATGCGTCGCCTACGACGACGATCGGCTCCACGTGGCGATCCAGGTTGCAGACGAAGGCTCCCTCGTTGGAGACGAACGCCGCCAACGCGCCGTCCGCAGACGGGCCGGCCAGCTCGTCGAAGCGCTCGGCGAGACGCTCGAGCAGCCTGTCTGCCCCTGCGCGCTCGCGGCGCTCGAAGCGCTGGGCGAGGCGCTCGCGCGCTCGGGCGGCCATCTCTTCAAAGCGCCGACGGTCCGTCGTGCGGGCTTCGAGGCCGTGCGTAGGGGAGTAGATCGTCACGAGGGGAGGCTGCGCGCTTTCGTACAGCGCTGCTCCGATGTCTTCAAGTCGAGTGATGCCGTCGTCCATGTTCGACCTCCGTGCTCTCGGGGCTTCGCCGTGGTTTCGCGCCAGCATACCAGTCGCCTTCGCGTGCAGGGCTGACGGGACGGCCCCGTAAGCGGACGGTTGGCGATCTGCTGATCTTGCCGCGTTCGGCCCTGCCGACGGGCCTTGCGCTATACTGTCGGCAGCGGGCGCGTGCGGACGCGCGAAGGGCGGGACGGACGGAGGAGACGGCGGCGCATGGCGGGCGGCATCAGCGAAGAGGACATCCAGAAGGTGCGCGAGGCGAACGACCTCGTGGCGGTCATCGGAGAACGCTCGCCGGTGAAGCAGCGCGGGCGCGACTTCTGGTGCTGCTGCCCGCTGCACAACGAGAAGACCCCGTCGTTCAAGATCGACCCCGCGCTGCAGCTGTGGCACTGCTTCGGCTGCGGCGAGGGCGGCGACGTGTTCGGCTTCGTCATGAAGACCGAGGACCTTTCGTTTCCCGAGGCCGTGCGGCGGCTTGCCGAGCGCGCCCACATCGAGATAACGGAGTCGGGCGGGCGTCCGGGCGAAGGCGCCGGGCGCAAGGCGCGCCTCAAGGCCGTGTGCGCCGAGGCGGCCGAGTACTACCATGCCCAGCTCATGCGCAACCCCGGCCCCGACGCGTCGGCGGCGCGCAGCTACCTGGCAGGGCGCGGGCTGGGCGGGGAGGTGCCGAAAACCTGGCAGCTCGGGTTCGCTCCGGGGCGCGGCAGCCTCGTGCGGCATCTTGCGGCGGCGGGGTTCACCGCCGAGGAGATGCAGCAGGCCAACGTGGCGCTCGTCGGCAAGGGCGACGGCAAGCTGCGCGACCGCTTCTACAACCGCGTGATGTTCCCCATCCGCGACCCGCAGGGCGACTGCATCGCCTTCGGCGGGCGCGTGGTGGGCGCGGGCGAGCCGAAGTACCTGAACTCGCAGGAGACGCCGCTGTTCCACAAGTCGCAGGTGCTCTACGGCCTGGACAAGGCGAAGGCGGCCATGGCCGCCACGGGGACGGCGGTGGTCTGCGAGGGCTACACCGACGTCATCGCGCTGCACGAGGCGGGGATGCGCAACGCGGTGGCGACGCTCGGCACGGCGCTCACGATGCGCCATATCCGGCTGCTCTCGCGCCATGCCCGCCACCGCATCGTGTATTTGTTCGACGGCGACGCGGCCGGCCAGCGCGCCGCCGACAGGGCGCTCGCCTTCATCGACGGCTCCATGACGCCCGAGGCCGGCAAGAGCCGCATCGAGCTGGCGGCCGTCACGCTGCCCGACGACCTCGATCCGGCCGAGTTCGTGGGCTTGCGCGGCGCCGATGAGCTGAAGCGGCTCGTCGAGCGCGCCCAGCCCCTGCTCGCCTACGGCATCGAGCGCCGCTTGGCGAACCATGACCTCTCGAGGCCCGAGGGGCGCGCCGTCGCGCTCACCGACGCGCTCTCGGTGCTCGCGCCCATCAAAGACTCGATGCTCGCGAAGGACTACGCCGTGCAGATCGCCAGCCGCTGCCGGGCGCGCGAGGAGGACGTGCTCGCCGAGCTCGCGCACCTGAAGCCCCCGCGCCTGGCGACCGAGGAGGATGCGGCGCCGGCGTCCTCGGCAGCGGGCGGCCCCTCGTTTGCGACGCGGGGCGGGGAGGGGGCGGCCCCGGCGAGCGGGCGGGGGGCGCTGTCGTCGGCCGAGCGCAGCCGGCGGCGCTTCGAGCGCCAGCTGCTCGCCCTTGCGGCGCGCCGTCCCGATTTGGCGCTCGCCCACGCCGACGCGCTCGCCCAGACGCAGTGGCACGACCGTGCGAGCGCGGAGGTGGCCCAGAGCGTGCTCGACACGCTCGCCGACGATCCCGCGGCCCCGCCTGCCCGCATCGTCACCGACGCCGCGCGTAGGCTGCCCGCCGCGGCGAACCTGCTGACGGCCGGTGCGCCCGCGGGCGGCGCGAGCGACGAGCGCTTGGCAGCTTTCCTCGTGGAGGAGCTTTCCATCGGAGATGCGGAGGACGCCGTGGCCGCCCTGCGCGCGCAGCTGGCCGACCCCTCCCGCCTGCCCGCCGACGAGTACGAGATGCTGTTCGAGACGGTGGCCGCTATGCAGAAGGACCTCGCCCGTCGCCGCGCTGCCCACAAGTCGGCAGGGTAGGGGCGCCGCGGGCCGGCGGCGCGCATGCGTCTCGCCGCGCGCTTTCGACTGCGGTTTCGCGCCCCCGCCTCGCGTCCCCGCGGCCAGGAGGGGGTTTCCCGGTTTGGGCTGGCGGCGTTCTGTGGAACTTTCCCTGCGGTCTGGACAAGGCGACCGCGATTGCGGACAATGGCCGACGGAACCTTTCCGCGTCGCGACCTGCGGCGCGTTTCACTTCGACGGAAGGGCGTGCTGACCATGGTATCCATCGTGCGATCCCCGAATCCCATCCTCAACACGGTGTGCGAGCCGTGCGAGCTGGACGACAAGAGCCTGCGCAAGCTGGCGCGGCAGATGGCGAAGGCCATGTACAAAAACGACGGGTGCGGCCTGGCCGCCCCTCAGCTGGGCGTGACGAAGCGCCTCGTGGTGGTGGACTGCGACCAGGAGGACGGCGAGCAGAACCCGCTCGTGCTGGTGAACCCCGTGCTCGTGGAGACGCAGGGCGATCCGGTCGTGGAGGGCGAGGGGTGCCTGTCGTGCCCCGGCATCTCCGTGCCCATCGCCCGTCCTCCGTTCGCGCGCGTGCGCTACTTCGATCTGGACGGCGAGGAGTGGGAGATCGAAGGGGACGGGTTGCTCGGCCGCTGTCTGCAGCACGAGCTCGACCACCTCGACGGCGTCACGATGTTCGAGCGCTGCGACCCCCTCGCGCGCATCCAGGCGCTGCGCGACTACGAGCTGGCCTTGGCCGCGGGCGCGCGCCCCGGCGAGACTTCGGTGGAAGCGCGGGTGCGCTGACGATGCGCGTCGTGTTCATGGGCACGCCAAAGTTCGCGGCGGCCATCCTGGAGGATCTTGCGCAGCAGCACGAGGTGGTCGCCGTCTACACGCGCCCCGATGCCGTGCGCGGGCGCGGCAAGCGCCTCGAGCCGTCCGCGGTGAAGGCGGCGGCGGAGCGCTTGGGGCTCTCCGTGCGCACGCCGCGCACGCTGCGCGACGAGGCCGTGCAGCGCGAGCTGGCGGCGCTCGCTCCTGACGTCGTCTGCGTGGCGGCCTACGGCGCCATCCTGCCGAAGGCCGTGCTCGACCTGCCCCGCCACGGATGCCTCAACGTGCACGCGTCGCTTCTGCCGCGCTGGCGCGGCGCCGCGCCCATCGAGCGCGCCATCTTGGCGGGCGACGAGGAGACGGGCGTGTGCGTCATGCGCATGGAGGAGGGTTTGGACACGGGCGCCTACTGCGTGTGCCGCACGACCTCGGTCGCTGGCAAGAGCGCGGCGGATCTGACCGAGGAGCTGGCCGATCTCGGGTCGCACGCTCTGCTCACGGCGCTTGTTCGGGTGGAGCGCGGTGTCGATGCGTGGACCGAGCAGGACGAGGGCCGGGCCACTTACGCAGAGAAGGTGGGCAAGGGCGAGCTCGACCTCTCGCCGGAAGCTCCTGCGGGCATCCTCGCGCGAAGGGTTCTCGCCTCGAGCGCCGCGCATCCTTCGCGCGCGGTCGTGGCGGGCCGGAGCCTCACGGTGCTGCGCGCTTCGGAGGCGGAGGGGGAGGCGCGCGCGCTTGCGGAGGGCCTTGCTTCCGGCGGGGTGCGCTTCGCCGGCAAGCGGCTTCTCCTCGGCGCGGCCGACGGGGCGCTCGAGGTGCTCTCCTGCAAGCCCGACGGCAAGCAGGCCATGGACGCCAAGGCGTTCGCGGCCGGCGTCCATGGCATCAAAGACGGAAACCTGACCTGGGAGGAACCACGTGTCTGAGAAGCGAAGCGACAACCGGCGTCCCCAAGACGGCCGCTCTGGCGGCCCGCGCGGTGGCAAGGGCAAGGGCGCCCCGCGCCGAGGTGGAGGGCGCGCGGACGCGTCCGGCGGCAAGGGCAAGGGCGGCCCGCGCCCCGGCGGCAAGGGCGGGGCTTCCGCTCGCTTTGGCGGCGACCGCGCAAGCTCTCGCCCCGGCGGCAAAGGCAAGGCTCCCGCGCGCTCTGGCGGCCCGCGTTCCGGCGGCGAGCGCTCCGGCGCGCCGCGCGGAAGCTGGAACGGAAAGCGCGGCGCGCAGCCGCGCCGCGACGGCGAGCGGCCCGTCCGGGGGCGCCGCGGCGAGGGCGCTCAAACCGAGCGCCGCGACGACGGCGCGCGGTTCGAGCGTTTCGAGCGCGACGGCAAGCGCTCGTCCCGCTTCGCGGCGAAAGCCCCGCACGGCGACGCCCCCGCCTCTCCGAACCCCAAGGCCCCGCGCGGCGGCGAGCGCGGCCCCGCCCGCTCCGATGCGGCCGGCACGCGCACGCCTTCCGGCTACGCGGGCCGTCCCGACCGCCCTCGGCCCCTGCGCACGAAGGCGACCCCCGCGCGCCTCGCGGCGCTGGCCGCCCTGCGCGAGGTCCGCGAGCGCAAGGCGTACGCCCAGGACGTCATCGCGCGGGACATCGACGACTCGTCCCTCACGCCCGAGGACCGCGCGTTCGCCACGCGCCTCGTGCTCGGGGTGGTCAGCTCGACGGGCACCCTCGACGAGGTCATCGACCGCGTGTTGGATAATCCCCACGACGTGAGCCCCCAGGTGCGCGACGCGCTGCGCATATCGACCTATGAGATATTTTTCCTCGACAAGCGCTTCCACGCCGCCGTCGACCAGGGCGTGGAGCTCGTGAAGTCCGTGGCGCCTCCCGCCGCGGGCCTGACCAACTACGTCTTGCGCCAGCTCGTGCGCCTGCGTGCCGAGTTCCCCTTCGCCGATCCGAACCGCGACATCGAGGCGCTTGCGCGGCTCCACGCGTTCCCGGCGTGGCAGGCTGCCTTGCTCATGAACGACCTGGGCCCCGAGGCCGCCTTCGAGTTCATGCGCGCCTCGAACGAGCCCGCCCCGCTGTTCGTGGCCGTCAACGCCGCCAAGACGCGCGACGAGCTGGTCTTGCGCGCGTTCGAGCGCGTGGGGGAGCAGGTCGAGCGCGTGGAGATCGAAGGGGGCGAGGTGCCGGGGTGTCTGCGTTTGGACGACCCGCGCACGCTGCTGCTTCCCGACGTGAAGCGGCTGCTCAGCCAAGGGCGCATCCTCGTGTCAGACGCGGCGTCGCAGCAGGTGGCGGCAAGCGTGCTCCCCGAGAAGAAGCCGGCGTCGTTTCTGGAGGTGGGCGCGGGCCGCGCCACGAAGACGATCCTCATCCAAAGCGGCGCGCTTCGCCGATGGGGCTTCCAGATCGAGGAGTACGTCGCGCTCGACAACCGCGCCTTCAAGAAGAAGGTGCTCGAGGAGCGCGTGGAGCGCTTCGGCATCCACGTGTCCGAGGCGCTTGTCGGCGACGTGCTGGACGCGGATGATCTTATGCCCGGACGTTCCTTCGACGCGGTGTTTCTGGACGCGCCCTGCTCGGGCCTCGGCACGCTGCGCCGCCATCCCGAGATCCGCTGGCGTTTGAAGCCCGACGAGATCGTGGACATGGCGCGCCAGCAGGTGGCCATGCTGCGGGCGCTCGCCTCCCATGTGAGCCCCGGCGGCACGCTCGCGTACGCCACCTGTACGGTGACCCGCATGGAGAACGACGCCGTGGTGAAGGCGTTCCTCAAAACCGAGGAGGGATCGCGCTTCCACCTCGCGCCCATCGCCGGGAAACCCTGCGTCTCGACGAGGCTTTCGAAAGGATCGCCCGACGCCCACTTCGCCGTGCGGTTCGTGCGCGCGGACGATACGGGCGGCGCGGACGACGTGGACGACGGAGGTGCCGGAGACGACGGGGACGCCTCCCGTTCGTAAGCCGAAAGGAGCGCGCGGCGCCGGCCGTTGCGCGCGCGAGCCGGCCTTGAGCTCGGTCGCGCAAGCGTCGCCGTACTGCGAGCTCTGCGCCGGCTGTTGCGCGCGAGCCGGCCGCGCGTCCGACCGTGCGCGGAGTTTTCCGTGCTTTTCGCTCCATCTCGGCCGGTTTGCCCTACAATAAAACGACTTTTCCAGAAGAGGGCAGTGCGGCAGCGAAGGAGGTCTGAGGTCATGGAGCCGAACATCGAAGAGGTGGCGGGGCGCATCCGCGCGCTGCGCGAGGACATGGGCCTGACCATGCAGGAGATGGCCGACGCGACGGGCCGCTCGGTGAGCGAGTACGCCGCGCAGGAATCCGGCGAGCAGGATCTGTCGTTCACGTTCCTCTACAAGTGCGCCCAACGCCTCGGCGTGGACGTCATCGAGCTGCTCACCGGCGAGGATCCGCATCTGTCGGGGTACTCGCTCGTGCGCGCCGCCGAGGGGCTGTCCATCAAGCGCCGTGCCGGGTTCGAGTACCTGCACAAGGCGCCGCACTTCAAGAACAAGCTGGCCGAGCCGTTCCTCGTCACGGCGCCGTACTTGGAGGAGGAGCAGACGCGGCCCATCCATCTGTCCTACCACGAGGGCCAAGAGCTCGACTTCGTCATCTCGGGCAAGATGCGCTTCGCCTACGAGGGTCACGTCGAGGAGCTGGAGGCGGGCGATCTGCTCATGTACGACTCCGGACGGGGCCATGGCATGATCGCGACGGGCGGCGAGCCGTGCGTGTTCCTCGCCGTCGTGATGAAGCCGGGCGGGGAGATTATCTAGGCGCATGCGTCCCCGCCGCGCCCTTCCGCGCGAAGCGGCGGGGACGCATGCGCCTCTTCCCCTTCCGACGACATCATCCGCCTCGCGGCGGGCCCGCCCGCCGCAGCCTGCGAGAAAGAGCCGCATCCCATGCATACCACGAGAAACATCCATCTGCGCTACGTTCGCGAGAGCTATGACGACAACGGGCTTCTGACCGACTTCGCCGTCAACTGCCCCGACGATTTCAACTTCGGCTACGACGTGGTGGACGACATCGCCGCCGCGGAGCCGGATCGCCGCGCCATGGTGTGGTGCAACCCGGAGGGCGAGGAGCACGTGTTCACGTTCGCCGACATGAAGGAGTGGTCGGACAAGACCGCGAACTACCTGGCGGACGCCGGCATCGGCCGCGGCGACTACGTCATGGTCATCCTGCGCCGCCACTACCAGTTCTGGTTCGCAGCCACGGCGCTCGCGAAGCTCGGCGCGGTCATGGTGCCCGCCACGTTCATGCTCAAGGAACACGATCTGGAGTATCGCCTGAACGGGGCGTCCATCAAGGCCGTCATCGCCACGTCGCTCGGCACCATCGCCGATGTCGTGGACAACGTGGCCGACGCGTGCACCACGCTGAAAACGCGCATCCTCGTGAACGGCGCGGGCGGTGGCCTCACGCCGGAGGACGCGGAGGGCAACCTGGTGTTTCCCGACGACGGTCTGCCGCTGGGGCCGGCGCTCTCCGGGCCGGAGGGCGTGTGCGCGGCGTCTGCGGAGCGCGAAGGCTGGATCGACTTCAACACGGGTGTGCGCGCGGCTTCGGAAGATTTCGCGCGCCGCGAGACGGCCGCCGCCGACCCCATGCTCATGTACTTCTCATCCGGCACGTCGGGCAACCCCAAGATGGTGCTGCACGACTCCGAGTACGCCATCGCGCACCTTGTCACGGCTAAG